>Ga0114978_10000002_pt1 | contig 210234 bp, 182 predicted proteins | sample S_140212_EF_Meta_FD_87027 | JGI IMG/M metagenome (GOLD analysis project Ga0114978, IMG submission 87027) | Freshwater microbial communities from Lake Simoncouche, Canada to study carbon cycling - S_140212_EF_MetaG | ecosystem: Environmental > Aquatic > Freshwater > Lake | place: Lake...
ACTTCTACTTCTACTGCTACTCTTACTCCTACTCTTACTTCATATTGCACTGTTAGGCTTCCGGCAATAAATGCTGGCACTGCCGCTCTAGCAAATCACCGTGGAGGCCCGAATCTGCAGTTAGACTATAGGTCATAAGTGTCAATTTGTCTGTGCCAACTGTAATTTGGCTGCTGTTGTCGGTTATAAATCGTGTTGCTCCTTCGGCCAAATCGTAGCTGAGTTCGCTAACCACAATGGTGCTGGGCTGGCCACTGCCAAGTAAAGCATGGACCATCTCTATGGGTTTACCGATGACAGATTCTGGACGGGGCTTGTCATTTTCAGTTTTGTTTTTAATCCAGACAGGTGAAAAGTACAAAGGGCCACTGTGGACCGACAATTTGAAATCGAGAGCCTGTGTGTTGCGCGCCTGCAGGTGGGTGCTCACATTTTTCATTAAGCGCAGAAAAAGCTGTGCACAACAAAGTGCATTGAATGCATGTTCTTCTTGGCAATGCCTAGTATCAAAACTGACTAACATCGAGTCGCCATTAACGCCGTTTATTTTCCCACGGTACAGCCGAGCGGCCTGCCGAAGATAAAACTGGTATTGTTGTAGCAGCGTTGCCAGTGTTGCCGGATGCAAAAGTTCTATAGCTGTGTTGCAGTTGGCAACTTGCACTAGCAGTAATGTAGCCATGCGGCGTTCAGGTTTTAGGATAGATTTTTCGTCCTGTGAGGGATCTGGCAGACGAGTAACTTCAATTTGTTGTTCGAGTTCCCGCTGCCGGTAGTACAAATCCGCAAAACGTTGTTGCACCAAACCAATTTCATCTTGCCGGGTTATGTTAATAACGATGGGTTCATCCGCGGGATCGGGATCGGAAGTTTTATCCAGTAATTCCACCAGTGGCTGGGTAATGTGTGTGGCCAATGCCCATGAAGTGGCTGTTACCAAAACCATACCGACGACTATGATGAGATAAAACAGCAGGTTTGGACGTGCCACGGGATTTTTCTGCAGGCCTGCATCTAGATACAAAGATACATTCCCTGCAATAGCACCCTGCACTGAGATGGGTGCAATGTAAGGAGCGGCCTGCTCCGCATTTTCGCCATCGCCAGTAGCGGCCATCACAATGCCATCAACATCAGTGATGGTGACGCTGGCCACACCATTTTCTCCGGCTAATTGGTTAAGTACTACGTTCAAGCCCAGTAGATCGCTGGCCAACACAAGTTCGGTGATGGAATCTGCAGTTTGTTTTGCCAGAATCTGCCCAATGCTGTCGGTTTGGCGAGCAAGAGTTTGTTCAAGCTGTAATTTGAGGGTGAGCCAGAATGCCGCCAGCACCAGCGTTAACAGTAAGCTGAAACTGAGCGCAATTTTGTATTTGATGCTCATGCATTTTCCAAAGGTTACGAGACGAAGAATATATCAGTCGCGACAACTGACCCATTCACACCATGATACAAGGGTTTGCTAATTGGGTGCAGCTGTAAGCGTTATTTCTTCCATCATGAAGTTGTAATTCATTTTATTGGTTGGTGCCTGCAGGCAATCGCCTTGCACGTAGTCGGCGCCGGTTTCCCATAGGATGGGTAACACGGCTATATTTTCTACATGTGGAATCGCGACACATACTCCACGCGTATGCAGAGTATGTATCAGGTTTTGGATATTAACTTTTTGGTAAGAGCTGTAGGTAAGATCCCTGACTACGGTCTCATCAAGTTTAACCAATTGGGGGCGAAGTTGATCCAGCATGGCAAAAGGTTCCAAGGCACAACCAAAATGACTGATGATCAGCTGCAGCCCCAATTCGAGCAAATTTTGACAAAAATCACCTGCATCGCCTGGGTTATTGTGGATGTCTATTTCGCTGATTTTGATAGCCAGCAAATGCGCTGGAATTCGCTGCACTTGCATGGCTTGATTTAGCCAGGGTAAAAAAGTTCGGCTCATCAAGGTAGAGCTGCTAATAGTCACGATAAGACGTTCGTTGTTAGGTGAATTATGCAGCAACTCCAGCACCATACTGAACACGAGACGGTCAATGTTCTCACCCATGCCATTGAGATTGGCTAGGGGGAAAAAAGCACTCGGCAATATTTCATTGCTGTCTTTATCCAGCATGCGGGTTAACACTTCGTACCCTGCCAAGTTGTCTCCTTTAATATGTACGATGGGCTGATACAACAGCTTGAAGCGTTTTTGGGCGAGGGCAATATCCAAATATTCCAGCATGTCTTTGGCGTTATAGTGTAAAGACTCGGCAATACGAAATTGATATTGGCTGCTGTTTGCATGCAATTGCTGTTTCAAATTGCTGTGGGCACGGTTCAGGATGGTCTGTGCATCCAGCGCATGACCATTGATTAATGCCATACCTATGGAACAACTCAATTCTAGTGATGGCAACATGGCAGGAGATATCCTGTTGTTAATTCGGCTCTTGATTAGAGCGCTTAGGGCAATCACCTCATCGGGATCACCATCGTAAATGATCACACCAAAGCTATGCTCATCCATTCGGGCCGCAGAAAACGGCTTCTGGATAAAGTCCTTTAAAAATCGGGCAATATCACTCAGCACCATATTGGCGTTGGATTTGCCAATAGCAGTACTTATATCCACAAATTCGTTTACAGCGATCACCAGCAAGGAACTGAATATGCCTTGTTGTACTGCTTTACTAATGGCAGCTTCGATACGAGTCAGAAAATGGGTGCGGTTTTCCAGTCTAGTCAATAGATCTAAAGTTTGAAGGTGAGCCAGTTCTTCGCTGTATGCGGGATTGCCTTTGGCTGGTCTAACAGCCAGTTGCATACAGATTTTATTGTCGAAATTTACAGGCGTGAAGGTGAGTAACTTGCTCTGTTGACTGCCATCGAAACACTGGATAGTGACGGTTACTGCGTGTTCATCGGACGAGTTAGGCAGTAACAAAGCTTTTATAATGTTGCGGTCTTGAGGTGCCATCAAGTTTAGCAATGGAGTGGTAGTGATGCTGTTGACGTTGCTATAACCAAACACATCTGCATAACTTTTGTTGCAATACAAATGGATACCATCCTGAATATAACTGAGGGCATTGTCGCTGGTCTCTAGAATCAGGCGGTGGCGTTTTTCTAATTCGTGATGACTTGTTTCGAGCTGACGTACTCGGCGCTTGAGCAAATAATTGGAAGCTTCGCGTTGGACGCTCAGCAGCAAGCGTTTGGCTTGCTCTTGCGGTACCACGTCTGACACTCCCAAGTTCAATAAATGCAGCAGATCAATCATTTTGTCAGCAGTGGTGGCCACGATGACAGGCAGATCCTGTTCATGTCGCTGTAACAGAGCAAGCACAGTTGCGACTGTTACCTTACTGTTTTCGAACCAGATGAGGATTTCCCACTGATCCTGTTTTATTAAATTGGTCAGTTCTTGGTCTGTGCTGGCATTGGCTGCTCGCAGTTGCATGCCATCATTACGCAGATTGCCGATCAGGCGATTGGCTACACCATCGCTACCTGAGACAACCAAAATATGTGTAATCGCTTGCGGCGTCATCGAAGTGTAGAACTTGTCCCTGTTGCTAGCGTGTGACTGCACCTAAAAGAGCAGAATTGACCTGCACTCAATCGTAGTGCTTGCGCCGGCTGACAGTTAGAGCGGAGTTTTGCTCAGCATGCCGGGGTCTTCCCGCACTAGCCGTGGTACCAGATATCCGGGCAAATTGTTCTGCATCTCGGTCATCAGGGTGTGGGCGACGCTATCGGTAACAGCAAAGTGTGCTGCGCCATTTACCTTGTCTAGCATATGAAGATAGTACGGAAGTACGCCGGCTGCAAATAAACGTTCACTTAGCGCACACAGCGCAGCACTGTTATCGTTAATGCCGTGCAACAGCACACTTTGGTTCAAAAGGTGGACACCGGCAGAGCGCAAGCGACGACAGGCATCATCAACTTCTGCATCAAATTCCTGGGCATGATTGGCATGCAAGACCATGATTATTTGCTGCTGGCGATTACTCAGCATGTTGAGCAAAGGTTCATCAACACGTTGCGGAATCATGATGGGGAGCCGGGTATGAATGCGCAGACGTTTGACATGGGGAATGGCCAGTATTTTTTCCAGTAGCCAGGCAAGGTAAGTATTAGAAGTGGCCAGAGGATCACCGCCGCTCAGAATGACTTCACTGATCGTGTTATTGGCAGCTATGTAAGAAAAAGTTTCCTGCCATTGTTCACGCCCGGGACGATTGTCGGCGTAAGGAAAATGGCGACGAAAACAATAACGGCAATGGATGGCGCAACTGGATGTAGTGATCAACAGCACTCTGCCCCCATATTTGTGTAACAGCCCGCTAGTCTGATTGACCTCGTTCTCTCCTACTGGATCGGCGCTGTAGCCGGGGTGGGTTTCCATTTCGGCGGCCTGCGGTATTACCTGCAACAAAAGTGGATCATGAGGATCGCCGGCTTTGATGCGGTTGAAATAAGGCCTAGGGACGCGCAGAGGAAACGACAGCAGTGCAGCAGCCGAAAATCCAATATCAGTGGCCGAAAGATGTAACAAGCGTAGCAATTCCAGTGGATCGGTTATCAGATCAGCAAGTTGTTCTTGCCAGGACGGGTTAGCAATAAGAGGAATGGTACGTATCATAGTTGGCATTATCCGACCATCTTGCTCGCAATTCATCCTTTATCGGCGCGTGTTGACCTGGTCTGGCGCGTTGCTGGTGGCGCAGGTATCATTCGCCCCCTTGCAAATCCGTCGACTCTGGTCACCATCGTCAGCAGTGAAAAACTCAAGAGGCACTTTATGGCAGTTTTTTCCACCAACGAATTCAAATCCGGACTGAAAGTGATGCTCGATGGCGATCCTTGTTCCATTCTGGAGAACGAATCCGTAAAGCCCGGCAAAGGTCAGGCATTTAACCGGGTACGTTTGCGCAATTTGCTCAACGGTCGTGTGTGGGAACGCACTTTCAAATCGGGTGAGTCGCTGGAAGGAGCCGATGTAAGTGAGTCGAACATGGAATTTTTGTACACCGACGGTGAGTTTTGGCATTTTATGAAAACCGACGGTAGTTTTGAACAGATAGCCGCCGACAAAAGTGCGGTTGTAGACAATCTCAACTGGCTGAAAGAACAGGATGTATACAGCGTGATGGTGTGGAACGATGTCCCCATCGCAGTAACTCCGCCCAATTTTGTCGAGATGGCAGTGGTAGAAACCGATCCTGGCATTCGTGGTGATACGGCCACCGGCGGCACGAAGCCTGCCATATTGGTGTCGGGCGTTACCGTGAAGGTGCCGCTTTTTGTTGAGATTGGCGACATCTTGAAAGTAGATACCCGTACTGGTGAATATCAAAATCGAGTCAAGAAATAACACTATATAAAGGTTGACCATGCCAACCACTTTATGGCAGCCCACTGCTACCCAAGAGCTGATGCAAGCGCGCATGCGGCTCAATCAGCAGATCCGGGATTTCTTCAGCGTGCGTCATGTGCTGGAAGTAGAAACACCTCTGTTATCTCACACCGTTGGCACTGACCCCAACTTACATCCGCTTAGTTGCGGTTATCAGCCGCATCCTTTCGCAGCAGAACATCTCATGTATTTGCAAACTTCGCCCGAGTTTGCGATGAAACGCTTGTTGGCCAACGGTAGCGGGCCAATTTTTCAACTGTGCAAAGCGTTTCGTAATGGTGAAAGTGGCTCCCGGCATAATCCAGAATTCACCATGCTCGAGTGGTATCGACCGGGGTACTCGCTTGAACAATTAATGGCCGAAGTAGAACAGTTGGTGCACGCGATAATAGGTACAGTGCCATGTAAACGGGTAAGTTACCGGCACTTGTTTCAACAATACCTAGCAGTCGATCCGCATCAAGCCACGGCAACTATGCTCGCCAAAGAGGCGCAACAACATATTGAAATTTCAGCAAGCATCAGCAGCAAAGATGAGTTGTTGGATCTGCTGTACAGTCATGTAATCGAACCTAAGTTGATTGATCCGGTTTTTATCTATGACTATCCTGCATCACAAGCCGCACTGGCGCGCATTACTACTGATGAACAAGGCCAATCAGTAGCGTTGCGGTTTGAGTTGGTGGTGCAAGGGATGGAAATCGCCAATGGTTATGATGAACTGGTGGATGCCAGTGAACAGCGCTTACGTTTTGCTGCCGACCAGTTAGTACGCACGCAATTAGGTTTGCCTGTTTATGCTGCCGACGAACGCCTGCTGCGAGCCCTGGAACATGGGATGGAGCAGTGTGCAGGTGTGGCGCTTGGGGTAGATCGCTTATTGATGTTAGCGACCGCTAGTCGCAGTATCGATGAAGTGCTGGCTTTTGGGCATACACGCGCTTGAGCGTTAATCTGTAGGTCAGTCACCAGAATTTGAGGAGGTACTATGCAAGTCAATATCGATAATGTGGTGTATGCAGGATTTTGGGCGCGGTTTTTTGCCTCAATGCTGGACAGTATTCTGCAATTGTTGGTATTTTTCCCATTGATGCTGTTGGTTTTTGGCTCACAATTTTTCATGAACCCAGAGTTCGACGCAGGATTTTTGGGCTTTTTTCTGTACTATGTTTTGCCCGTGATCTGGGTAATTTTATTCTGGAAATACAAGTCGGCCACACCGGGTAAAATGATGATGGGAATGTCGATAGTGGATGCCAACACCGGTGGTGATCCGGCCATGAGCAAATTAGTGCTCCGGTATTTTGGCTATTTTTTGTCGCTCATTCCGTGTTTTCTGGGCTTTTTCTGGGTTGCATGGGACAAGCGCAAGCAGGCGTTTCACGACAAGGTTGCTGGCACCGTGGTCATCATGAATCCACCGGTTACCAAAACGGTAGCAGCCGGTTACAGTAGTGCTGACCGAGGTCAAGACATAGATCCGTGACTAACAGCTCTACCTATAACACCTGTCCCAATTGCTGCCCCATTCTCACCGTAGTGCCTGCACAAAACTCTGCGCGCCACTGCACCATGCCGGCGCCGAACAACACAATCGCGGTTGATCCCAATCTAAAACGACCTAATTCAACGCCTTTTTTCAGTGTTATAGGCGTTAAAGGATTTGTGTACCGGGTTACTTTTAGTCCGTGTGATGCGGGTGCTACTAATCCTGCCCACACCGTTTCGATACCTGCAACAATCATTGCGCCGACCAATACCACTGCCATTGGGCCGTGTGTTGTGTCAAAAATACAAACGACACGTTCGTTGCGTGCAAACAAATTGGGAATGTTGTCGGCTGTGGTTTGATTAACCGAGAACAAACGACCTGGCACATAAATCATTTCCTGGAGAATGCCGGTCAGGGGCATATGCACCCGGTGATAATCTTTAGGAGCTAGATAAACAGTAGCAAAAGATCCATTCTGGAACGGGAGAGCACGTGCTAAATCACCACCCAACAGATCGATCACTTTGTAATTGTGTCCCTTGGCCTGTATTAAAGCGCCCTGCGCAATAGGGCCCATTGCACTGATCGCACCATCTGCCGGACACACAACAGCATTTTCGGCGGCAGCCAAAGGTCGTGCACCGGGTGCCAGTTCGCGGGTAAAAAAGGCGTTAAAACAAGGGTAATACTGCGGATCTGGATACAGAGCTTCCGCCATGTTCACGTTATAGCTACGGATAAAGCGGGTGATGAATAGCGATTTAATCCAGCCAATTTCACTATTGGCAATAACACCGATCAAACGCGACAAAAGATGATGAGGCAGGATGTACTGCAGCAATATAAAAACAAAAGTCATGGTTCAGGCCAGGGTTGCGATAGGTGTATCTGGTGAATTTCCCCATTCAGCCCAGGAGCCCGCGTAGCCTTTGACCTTATATCCCAACGCTTTGGCGATAAGATAAGTAAGGCCGGAGCGGTGGTGGGTGTGGCAATGCGTAATAATTTCGTTGCCGGGGTTAATACCTATTTTTTGCAACATTTGTTGCAGTTGTGCCAAAGTTAACAAGCGCAAATTATTGTTGCGATCCATGGTGTCAAGCCAATCTAGATTAACTGCTCCAGGAATATGGCCGGCACGTAACGCCTGCGATTTGATGCCTGCATATTCTTCTGCCGAACGTGCGTCCCAGATTTTAATGTTGGGATTGTTGAGGGCTGTCCTGACTGTGTTAAGTTCAGCGATCACCGAATTATCAATAACAAACTCTACCTGGGTTGGTGTTACTTCAATTATCTCGGCATCCACCGGGTGATTTTCGCGGTACCAGGCATGCAAGCCACCGTTGAGATAGGAATAATTTTGATGACCTATGACATCTAATGTCCAAATAAATCGTCCTGCCCAGCCACCACCTTCATCGTCGTACACCACAATATGTTTGTCGGGTGAATAACCTATACGGGAAAGCACTGCTTTGAGTTTTTCTACAGGTGGTAAAAGGCCAGGGGCGGGCGGCAGACCGAGTACTAGTTCGGAAGGGTTGATATGCACAGCGCCGTGGATGTGTAGTTGTTGCCAGTTTTGCGGTGCGCATAAATCCACAATCATCAGCGCAGGATTACCCAGTACTGTTAGTAGGGTGTCAGGTTCGATGATCAGATCGAGATTTAATTTCATAAGAGGCAAAAAACTATCGGCTGCGTAGGTTAAAAAAGTAGGCTATTAAAACATTCCTATTTCGACTCTGACACTACTTTTGACACCACTTTCCTCAGTGTCGTTTTAATCAAGCGATAACTTTGCAAGCGCCTGTCATCGATTAAGCCTTGTTCTACAGCAGCCAGCAATTTGCAGTCGGGTTCTCCTTCATGCTGGCAGTCGCGAAAGCGGCAAGTACCCAGAAATGGTCTGAACTCGATAAAACCGTCAAGCAATTGCACTGGGTCAATGTGCCATAAGCCAAATTCGCGAATACCGGGAGAATCAATCAGATTGCCGCCGGTTTGAAAATGAAACAAGCGCGCTGAAGTAGTGGTATGTTTACCCTTGGCAGTAGCCTCCGAGATTTCACCTTCGAGTGTGTTGACGCCTGGCAATAAGGCATTTACTAAAGCAGATTTACCGACACCACTTTGGCCCACAAAAACACTGGTACGGTTAGCGAGTACCTTTTCAAGCTCAAACATTCCCTCGAGACTTTTACCAGACACCAGCATGGTGTCGTAGCCAAGGTGTTGGTAAGTGGCCAGCATATCGAGCAAAGATTCACGGTTGCTGGTATTCAGTAAATCTGCCTTGTTCATCAACAATAAAGGTTTGATGGCAATGGTTTCGGCCGCCACCAGATATCGATCAATTAAACTGAAATGTGGTTCTGGTATCGGTGCAATAACAATAATGAGGATGTCGATATTTGCTGCAACTGGTTTCAGTTCGTTGTAATTGTTGGGTCTTTTCAGAATGGAGCGCCGTGGTAGTCCAGCGGTCACCACGCCCAAGGGATCTCCTTGCTGCCAAATTACTTCATCACCGGTTACCAAGGGGTCTAGATTGCTACGTTGAAAGCAGCGGAATATTTGCCCCTTGGTATCACCTTCAAGTGCTTCTATATCCAGTTGTTGTCCAAAATGGGAAATAACTAGGCCTCTGCTCTCTGCTCCCAAGGTACTAGTTGCCAGTGTTTCTTCCGCTTGTGTCAGTTTGCGATCGGCACGCGCAGTGACTTCTTCCTGCATTTTTTGAATGCGCCATAGCTGTCGACGGTTTAGAGCTTTTTTCTTCATGCAGCCATGTTAACTCGTTGCTGTGTTGTGCAGTAACAGTAATTCAACGCTTAATATTGGCAGTTTGTATCTGTCCAGTTTGCAGGGTGAGGCTGTGTGGCTACTAGAATTCGCTCAGATGTTACAATCGTGGTAAGTCTCCGCTTTATCTTTATCGACCAGGATATTTATGGACAAGAAACAACACCTTATTTGGATCGATTTGGAAATGACGGGTTTAAGCCCTGACACAGACCGCATCATCGAAATTGCTACCATTGTTACCAACACCGATTTACAAGTTATCGCGGAAGGGCCAGTGATGGCGGTTCACCAAAGCAAAACAGTGATGGATGGCATGGATGAATGGAACAGACGCACACATGGCGGCAGTGGGTTAGTGGAAAGAGTGCGCTTTAGTCCCAACGATGAAAGAGTCGTTGAGCAAATCACCATTCAGTTTTTGTCGCAGTATTGTGAGCGTGGCCATTCGCCGATGTGTGGCAATAGTATTTGTCAGGACCGCCGTTTCATGGCGCGTTATATGCCCAACCTCGAAGCTTTTTTTCATTATCGCAATCTAGATGTAAGCACCATCAAGGAATTGGCCAAACGTTGGCGACCCGACTTGATGGATGGGCTTAAAAAAGAAAGTGCACACAAAGCGCTCGACGATATCCGCGAATCTATTAAAGAGTTGCAGTATTACCGTGAGCATTTCATCAAGACTAAAAAGGCATAAGGAAAGCAGTGACATTGGTTTCTTCACTGATGGTATCGACGTTTTTTCTAGCGCTGCCCATTTCTAAGTTGGACTTCAGTTAACCCTCTGGTTATGCTCACCGCGAATGTTTCAAGGGGATCTGTATGTTATTGCGTTGGTTCATTATTTTTACATTTTTTAGCGGTGCTGTTGCCGCACAATCGTTACCGCGTACCGACAGCGGTAAGCCCGATTTGCAAGGCATATGGCAGGCTCAGCACACGTCAGCAGCGGCAGATCTACAAGTGTATCTGGCAAGCCAAACAGCAGCCGGTAGCAGCACAGAAGTTCCCTACCTGCCTGCAGCTCTGGCGACAAAACTAGCCAATTTCACCAATCGTGCTGTTGCCGATCCACTCAACTCTTGCTTCTTCCCCGGCGTACCCCGACTGATGTTTATGGAGTATCCCTACCAGATATTTCAAACTGATGAGCATGTGGCAATTACTTTTGAGTGGAGTCAGGCCTATCGTCTTATCTATACCAATGGTCAGCCCACCAAATATCCCGGCATCGAATCCTGGATGGGCAACTCGCGTGGTTACTGGGAAGGTGATGAGTTGGTAGTCGAAATCAACGATCTCAACGACAAGACCTGGTTTGATGCCACCGGCAATTTTCACAGCAATACACTGCGCTTGACCGAGCGTTATCACATGGTGGATATGGACACAATCGACTATTCCATCACCATCGACGATCCGGCTGTGTACAGCAAACCTTGGACCATTCGTATGCCCCTCCAACGACAGAAAGATTTGGTGCGATTGATGGAATACCAATGCCAGGCCGAAAAAGAAGAACTGAGTGGCGATTTTGAACGTGATGAACGCACCTGGTATCCGGCTGCGATACCTGTCGACAATGCCCCTTTCGATGCCACAGCAAGCATTGCACAAGAAGAGCTAATAGTTGCTACAGATGTGCCACGTCTTGCCGATGGCAAACCGGATATTGGCGGTTATTTTATGGCCGATGGCAGAGGCGCAAATTACGGGTTAGAAACTTCAGAGGAAAATCGTGCTCTGACTCCAAATGCGCGAGGCGTAATCGTTGATCCAGCCGATGGCATCCTGCCGTATCAGACTTGGGCTCGTGCCGAACATAATGATCGGGTGCTGCCGCAGCGCGGCTACGATGATCCAACCGCGCATTGCTTTGTAGCAGGAGTGCCGCGTTCCAACTATGTGCCCTCACCTTTCCAAATCTTGCAAACTCCCGATAACATCGTGGTATTGCACGAACGTATGGCATGGCGGCAAATATTTCTCGATGGCCGGGCGCATTTGCCCGACGATCAACGGTTGTGGCAGGGCGATTCCACAGGCAAATGGCAAGGTGACACCTTGGTAGTGGAAACGACCAACCTCAACGGCAAAACCTGGCTCAATGAAGCAGGCGATGTGGTAAGCCACATGCAAACCGTGGTGGAAACATTTACGCCGATTAATGCCACCGAAATCATCTATCGCGCGACAGTGTCTGACCCTATTGCCTATACCCGTCCCTGGACTATGCAACTGGTGATGAGCCGCCAAAACGATGAACTTCTCGAAGTTGCCTGTCATGAAGACAACGGCGATTTGCAACATCTAAAAGACGTGCGCGATGAATATCGTGCTGCCCAGACTCAGGAGAACTAACCATGAACAACTTACGCCTCGCAGTTATTACGCTCGCCATTTCAGTTGCTACTTTGGTTTGTAACAACACGGCGCTGGCCCATCATTCTTTTTCGGCGGAGTACGACTCCGAAAAACCTGTCAACTTTACTGGCACCATTACCGAAATGAAATGGTCCAATCCCCATGGCTGGATTTATGTAGATGTTAAAGATGAAGCTGGCATCGTGACCAACTGGGCGCTAGAAACCAGTGCTGCCAACGGGTTGATCCGACGCGGCTGGCGTAAAGAAGATTTGCCTGCTGGCACCGTGGTACTTGTTGAAGGATGGCAAGCCCGCAATGGTACTGCAGCAGCAAATATTTCTTCTATTACCTTTACCGATGGTAAAAGATTGTTTGCAGGCACATCTAATTCACAAGCACCAGCGCAGTAAAACTAGCGCAGAACAATAAATCTCTCAGATTGTTGAACCCTCGGAGGCTCCACTATGTTCAGGCTTGCTACCCGTGCTGCTGTTATTTTCGTCTCTTTGGTTTTGGTTGCTTGTGCTCCCGCAGTTGATAACACCACCCCTGCGCCAGATACAGCGGTTACCACAAGCCCAGCAACAATTTTAGGATCAGGTATCGAGCAGCAGTATTTTGCTGCTGACATTAGTCCAGGGGATGATTTTTACCAGCATGTAAACGGCACCTGGCTGACCACTACAGCAATTCCTGCAGATAAATCTAACTATGGTTCCTTCACTGTTCTTGACGACGAAGCGCAGGAAAACTTACGCACTATTATAGAAACTGCTGCAGATGCAGATAACGCGATTGGTTCAGATAGTCAGAAAGTAGGCGATTTTTTTCGCAGTTTTTTGGATGAGTCGACATTAGAGACGTTGGGTGCTGAGCCTTTGCAAGCTGCGTTGACCCAAATTTCCAATCTCAGCAACAAACAAGATTTGCTGGTGCTGTCTGCAGAACTCAATCGTATTGGCGTGCAGATGCCGACGGGTTTCTACATCAGCAATGATGAAAAACAATCCGACCAATATATTACTTATCTTGCGCAGTCTGGGCTGGGTTTGCCAGATCGTGATTGGTATCTGGAGTTGGACAATACTACTTATCAACAAGCTCGCACGGCTTACAACGCCTACATCAGTAAAGTTATGACGCTAGCGGGCTCGGCACGCGCAGATCAAATAGCGGCATCAGTAATGGCCATCGAAAACCAAATCGCCACTGCCCATTGGGACAAAGTGCAAAACCGACAGGCCGATCTGCTCTACAACAAACGCTCCCTGAACGAATTAGTTAGCATGGCCCCGGCTATCGATTGGGCCGCTTTTATGCAGGCGCTGGGCGTGGATGAAACCAGCTATGTAGTACAACAGCCCAGTTTTATTGAAGCATTTAACACCATATGGGACACCACCGAGCTGTCAGTGTGGCAGGATTATTTCAGTTTTAAATTAGTGGATGCCTTCGCCGCTTATATGAGTGATGCCTTTGTGCAGGCGCAGTTTGATTTTGAAGGTCGTGTGCTCAATGGCCAGCAGGAGTTGGAGCCTCGCTGGAAGCGCGGCGTTGGCTCAGTGGATGCTGCGCTCGGTGAAGTGGTTGGCAAAATTTATGTAGAAAACTATTTTCAGGAAACTTCCAAAATTCGTATGGACCAGTTGGTGGAAAACCTGCGTGCAGCTTTTAAAGTTGGCATACAAGAACTGGCCTGGATGACACCGGCCACCAAAGAACAAGCGCAAGACAAGCTCGCTAAATTCAACACCAAGATTGGCTATCCAGATTCGTGGAAAGATTATGCCGCATTGTCTGTGGATGCTTCTGATCTGGTAGGCAATGTCATGCGGTCGCGCCGGGTTGAGAATGAGCGCGAAATAAAAAAATTGGGTCAGCCCATCAATCGTGATGAATGGTTCATGACACCGTATACCGTCAATGCTTATTACAACCCGCCTATGAACGAAGTAGTATTTCCGGCCGCTATTTTGCAGCCGCCATTTTTTAATGTGGCTGCCGATGATGCCGTTAATTACGGTGCAATTGGCGCCGTAATAGGCCATGAATTTAGTCATGGTTTTGACGATCAAGGTCGCAAATATGATGGAGACGGCAATTTGCGCGACTGGTGGACTGAAGCTGACGCTACTGCATTCTCGGAACGTGCCAATCAACTAGCGGCGCAATACAACCAGTTTGAAGTGTTGCCCGGAAAATTTCTTAATGGCGAATTTACTTTGGGTGAAAATATTGGTGACCTAAGTGGTCTGGCAGTTGCCTACAAAGCCTACCTTTTGTCTTTGAATGGCGCCCAAGCACCAGTGTTGGATGGATTCACTGGTGAGCAAAGGTTTTTTATTGGTTGGGCGCAAGTGTGGCGCAGGTTATATCGGGATGAAAATCTCCAGTTGCGGATTTCCACCGATCCGCATTCTCACAGCGCAGCCCGCACTAATGGTGTGTTGCGCAACTTTGATGCCTGGTACACGGCTTTTGATATTAAACCTGACGCCGCCATGTATCTGCCACCGGAGCAGAGGGTCAAACTTTGGTGAAAGGCACGTTTTCTTGTGTGAGGTCAGGCACTTTTCAATAATAAGGGCGTAGATTGTGCAAAAATATCGAATATGGAAGCATGTGTTGCCGTCTCTTTGTTAAGGGCCGATTAAGTTTTTGTTGTGTTTTACATTAAAATCCAACCATGAGATCATTGTTCTTCGCCTATCGAAAATATTTTCATTTTTTTTCAACTCAACTCAACTCTCGATGGCGATGGGGAAATAATGATTAAGAATACACAACTTTTCAGAAGCTCCAAGCTTACCTCTGGTATTCGAGCTTCACAATTTCAAGCAAATAACACAGTTACAGCTGGCGTATTGGCTTTAGTATTAACCACCGGTGTTTTTAATACCGCCTATGCCCAAGATGCTCAACTGGAAGAAATCCAGATTACAGGTTCGCGCATTACACGCACTACTATGGAAACCCCTACGCCGGTCACCACCATCGCAGCCGACCAGCTGGCAGCCATGGCTCCCGGTAACCTGATCGAATCGCTCACTCAGATGCCGCAGTTCTACGGTAACCTAACACCAGAAGGTGTTAATGGTGGCCAGAACTCAGGTGGCTCTAACGTCAACCTGCGTGGTGCGGGCAGCAACCGTACTCTGACCCTGCTTAACGGTCGTCGCATGGTGCCGAGTAACCGTTTCGGTGCTGTCGACGTCAACCTGTTCCCCGAAGATCTGTTGCGCAGTGTTGAAAGTGTTACAGGTGGCGCGTCTGCCAGCTACGGCACCGACGCTGTTGCTGGTGTGGTGAACTTTATTCTCGACACCGATTATGAGGGTTTCAAGACCCATGCACAGACTGGCATGACCGAGTATGGCGATGGACGCACCTGGGAAGTAGGTACAGCCTTCGGTAAAGATTTGGGTAATGGTTTTCATATCCTCGGCTCACTTGCCGCTTTTGACCAATCAAAAATCAGTTCGTTTGGTTCGGTTCTGGATCGTAAAGGTTTCTTGACCCGTTCAGCACGCATCACCCAGCCTAATGCTGGTGGTCCGACTGATATTATTCGCCCTTATATTCTGCCCACTACCTTTACTCCCACCGGTATATTGATCGATAACACCCGCCCCACCATCAACCGTCAGGTATTCGATGCTAGCGGCAATCTATCCCCGTTGAACTTCACCGGTGTGGGTGCATTGACCACCGGTTGCCTGTGTTTTGCAGGCAGCGACCCTAACTTTTGGGGTATCGAAAAAGATATGGAGCTCGGCAATGCCTTCCGCCGCTACAACAGCTTTGTGTACTTGGACTATGATTTAAGCGAAAGCACGAATCTGTTTGTGCAGGGCATTTACGCGGAAAACAGCGCATCCGATCAGCGTGAAAGCATTACGCTACAGTCGAGCTGGCAGGGCCGTGTTTATCCAGACAACGCCTTCCTAACCCCACAAGCAAAAGCACTAATCGTTGCTTCCGGCGCACCCTTTGTGGGTTATGGTCTGGCGGCTGCGAACACGCCTGAAACTGTCTTGGGCGAGTCTCGCCAGGATACCAACAACAAGATGTATTCGGTCACCACGGGCTTCGAACACGAGTTTGCATTTGGTTGGAATCTAAATGGTTACTACCAGTATGGAAAGAACGTCCAGGATTTCGTAACGACCAATGGCGTGCGTGTCGACCGTATGCAGTTCGCCTTTGATGCTGTTACCAATGCTGCTGGCCAAATCGTCTGCCGAGTGAACCTGCCGCAGTTTACCGGCCCAATCTCTGCTGGCGGTAATGGTGGACTTTTCAGTGACTGTGCCCCCATCAATACCTTCGGTGGCATTCAGAATATCTCCAAGGCAGGCGCCGACTACATCATGGACCGCGACGGCAAAGTCGCTCGTCAGTGGACTGACCAGCACATGTCAGAACTCGTTGCATCTGGTGAGGTTTTTGAAGGTTTCGGTGCGGGCGCGGTTGACGCGGCCTTCGGTGCCTCCTATCGCAAAGAATCACTTGATCAGCGTACCCTCGATCCTGCTGATGAGTATCCTGCCCAGGTCAACGGCACCTTACTGAGTGCACAAGGCCTGATGCCTGCTGGTATTCGCGGCGTAGTGCCAGAGGGAAGCACCGCTGTTCCTGGTTATAAAGGCATCCCCGGTCTGCGCTTTGTACCCAGTGGTTACCTTGGCGATGGAAACTCCAGCTCCGTACTGTTCAGCAGCTTGCGTGAAATTGCCGGCGGCTATGACGTGAAAGAGGCGTTTGGTGAGTTGAACATTCCGTTGTTATCTGACGTGTCTTTGGTGGATATGCTGGAAGTTAATACTGCGGCACGTTGGGCTGATTACTCCGGCTCCGGCGAAATCTGGGCCTGGAAAGTGGGTGCTAACTGGACCGTCAACGACCAAGTACGTTTCCGCGCTACCCGTTCACGTGACGTGCGTGCTGCTTCATTGCGCGAACGTTATGACCAAACCCGTGGCGGCGCCAACGTTCAGAACCCTTGGGACAACCGAAACGCTGTACAAGCCGCTTCATTGTCGGGTGGTAATCCGGCCGTATTACCAGAAAAAGCAGATACCATTACCGCTGGTGTCGTTTACCAGCCTGCATGGCTTGACGGTTTATCCGCTTCTGTCGATTGGTACTCGATCGACGTCTCTGGTGCCATGGCCCAGCTTGGTGCGCAGACCATTGTGGACAACTGTTTCCGCGGTGAGTTGAGCCTTTGCCAGTACGTTATCACTGGCTCCGGTCCTGTTACTAACCCGACTAATGGCGCTTTCCGAGCCATCGACCGTGTCGAAGCGATCTTCATTAACTTGGATAAGCAGAAGATCGAAGGTGCCGACGCGGAACTACAGTATCGCACTGACGTCGATCTCATGAGTGATCGTGAAGAATCGCTGTCGTTGCGCTTCCTGACCAGCTACATGGGCGAGAACTCCACCCAGAGCCAGGGCGGCCTTCTTACAGAACGTGCCGGTGTGATGGGCGGTTCGGGCCTTCCAGAATGGAAAGTTAACGCCAACTTGACTTACAACATGGATAACTACTCGATGTTCCTGCAGGGCCGCTGGATTGGTAGTGGCATCCTCGACAATACCCGTTTGCAAAGTAACGAAGCGATACCACTCACCGCCCGCCCAGTAGGTTCTATACTGGCTGCTTGCGGCACCAATATCTGCACCATCGACGACAACTCCATACCCTCCACCTACTACATGGATGCAAGGTTCAATGGAACTTTCGGTGAAAACGATAATATGCAGGTCTACCTCAATGTTCAGAACCTTCTGAATAATGAGCCGATTCTTACCCCCGGCACCGGCGTAGGGCGTACCGGTACTGGTACTGGTGTGAACAGCGGCTTGTACGACGTGCTTGGTCGTCGTTACACCATCGGTGTGAACTACGAGTTCTAAAACTAATAGTCAGATAGTTTTACTTTTGTAGAATAAACAGCGGGCAGCTTACATAAGCTGCCCGTTTTTTTTGGGATCTTTGCGTGTTCGAAACCGCCAAGTTGCCTGCTTAAGTGCAGCGTCCCCCCCCTCATTTTCGCTGTCTTCCTTCCCAAATCCTTCCGGCAATCTCGAAGCTCGCATCTGTCTTACTGGGCCAGTTTTTACCCACCCCTTATCCTACCAGTGATGGTTTGGGGGAGGCTAAGGGCTTTGAATTCGATTTGTCCTACGCGCCGACTGATAAGCTGCTGTTAACCCTTGGATTGGGTTTGCTGGATACTAAATATAACGAAAGTGGCAAGTTCGATGGCATAAATGGCATCTCACCCAATTCGGATTTTGCCTATGCTCCAGATCAAAGCGCAGCCTTGGGTGCAAATTATAGTTTTGATCTCAGCAATGGTGCCCAGCTGACGGCGTCGGCCAATTATGGCTGAATGGGGAAATACGCCCGCGATGCGGCTTATCAACGTACATCCATCGATGCTAAAGGTAATCCCATTTTGGAGCCTGCTTATGGCATTCTTAATTCCCGACTGGTATATGCACCCAATGTCGGTGATTGGAGCGTCACCTTATGGGGCAGTAACCTGACCGATGTACTCTATATAAACGGTGGTTTCGATACCCGCAACGTATGGGGCTTTGACTTTTCTGTGGTGGGCCGGGCTCGTGAAGTGGGGCTTAGCTTAGATATGCAGTTCTAAGTAATTCGCTCATGAGCGGCCGGAGTAACCTTAGTTTTACTATAACCCCGCATTACTCAAATAAAAAACCCCGCTACTTTGCAGCGGCGGGGTTTAGTTTGTAACGATCTACTCTTGCTGAGAGATTGCTAATCTAACTACAGATTACACATTCTACACAGACTAAAAGCCCCAGTTCACACCCAATCGATAGATGCGACCGCGGGTTTCATAGATGCTGCTGGTAGTAGTAGTTTGTGCGCCGTGACGCAGTGGATCTTCTTCGTCTAACAAGTTCAACACGGATACCGTCGCATCAGCTTTGCCATCAGCAAAGTTGTAACCGTACAACACATCAACCGTTTGGAAATCTTCTTGCGCAGTCAGGTTGTTGTTGGCGGTAGGTGCGTCGTTGATCAGTTTGGAGGTGTATCGCCAAGTGGCACGGGCCAGATGACTGCCCCTTTTCCAGCCTAATTGTGCGTTACCACGCCATTCCGGATTAGGCACACCACCGATCATGGCGCTGTTATAGAAACCTACACCATCAACAGTCTTACCTGCGGTTTCCATTTCGTAGGTGCCAGTCCAAGTGCCGAGAAGTTTTGCATTCCATGCGCCACCAAGAGCTTCGAAGTCATAACTAAAAACGAAGTCCAAGCCAGCGGTATTCTGGAAAGCTTGGTTAATATAGGTGGTTTTGAACAACTGCACGTCGAAACCAGACATACAACCGGCTGGTCTTGGCACCGACAATACCCCGGACCAACGGCCAGTGACTTCACACACTTCATTGGGCGCACCTTCGCGCAGAATGATACGTGGATCGGTGATGAAACCGTCCATGCGGTCCAGCAACAGAATAGCTTGTGAACCTTCCTGGGTAATCAGATCCTTGAATTTTATGTCCCAGTAGTTCAGCTCGGCAGTAAATTGCTCGGTGATATCCCAGGTCATACCCACGGTCCAGTTGTTGGAGGTTTCGGGTTTGAGATTGGTGTTGCCGAGCAACAGACCACGGGCATTGATGGTATCGCCACCGATTGGATCAGTGCTGGCACCGCCAGGTCCGATGCCGAACATCTGTATTTCGCCTGGTTGGCGGAACGAGTTGCCAGCCGAGGCGCGTAAGAACACACCTTCTTTGGGGGTCCACAACACGCCTATTTTGGGATTGGTAGACTGATCGGTGCCGGTATCTTCGTAACGTGCTGCCAGTTGCACTTCGATGGTTTCTGTGGGGTACATGACCAATTCGCTGAATACCGCGTCAGTGCTGCGTTTGCCACCAAAGTCGAGATAGGCAGTGGCACCGTTAAATGCCCAGTTGCCGATACCTTCGCTCATGTTGTCCCAGTCTTGGGAAAATGCTTGCTCACGACGGTGGATGCCCACGGCAACACCTGTGCTGCCTCCGGCCATATCCCACAAATTGCCGGTCACGACAAAATCGTAGGTCTTCAATTCACCTTTGTCGGTGGTGGTGCGCGGTCCAACAATCCATTTGGTGAGCGCTGGGTCGTTGTAGGTTTTATCACCGGGTTTGGCCAGCAGGTTGTTGGCAAAGGGATTCCAGAATTGACAATTACCAGTGCCGCGTAAGGTCAGCGTTGGGTTGGTGAGGCGGGTTGCGCTGCAATTGGGGCCGCCGTAACCATCCAGTGAAGAGTTCAGCCGTGCTACCAAGGTGTCTGTGCTGTTAAAAATAGTATCGTTCCAAGAATCGGAGAACGATGCTTGCCAGTTCCAATCTTCGTTGATCGCACCCTTCAAACGCGCGGCAACACGGAAAGTGTCTTGCGAAGTGGTGTGAGTATTTGTGATGTCACCAGCAGGTGATAGCACACGACCACGGAAACGATAACCACCAACAGTTGCATCGGTTTTTGGATTAGGGAAAGTCGGATCAGAAGCAACCGCTGCCAGCGCACCGGGATTGTCGACTGGTACAAAACTAAAAGTAGTCACACCGGCCGGTGTAACGTAGCCGAACGGAACATCATAACGAGTGCGTGCAAAACCCACTTCGAATTCACCCGTGATAGTGTCGCTGAAGTCGTGTGTCAATACGGACAGACCCACCATGCGTTCAGACTTAGGCTGCATGTCGCGGTTAAGTGCGTTGAACAATAAACATTGCGTGCCGGTTGCATTCTTTTCGCCAGCGGCAAGACCACCGCCAATCAGCGGGCTGCCACACAAGGGATCAGGTTTTGTTGCGGTCAGCGCACGTAAAGTGCCGTTGACGTTTTGCACCTGATAAGTAGCCGGGTTGCCAAAGCCAGAGGTCAAACCGAGCCGTAGACGTGCATCGTCATAACGATCTTCGACCAATAATTCTTCGGTGGTGGCGTAGTCCAAACCTGCCACAACACTGGAGGTTTCATTTCTGCCGCCAACGATGATGCCCAAATTAACATCGGGTTTGTTGCCAGGGGTGTCCTGGATTTTTTGGGTCTCTGCCCGTATTTCCAACCCTTCAAAATTGTTGCGGGTGATAAAATTGGCTACACCTGCTACGGCATCGCTGCCGTACAGTGCTGAGCCGCCATCAGTCAGCAGTTCGACCCGCTCGATCATGATAGAAGGCGCCAGATTATTGATGTCAACAAAACCAAAGCCGCCGTCACTGGTTTGGCGGCCACCGTTTAACAGTACTAAGGTAGCGCGTGGACCAAGACCGCGCAGGTTAATGGTGGCGGTGGGCGAGTTGCCACCGTTGATTCCACCTTGCTGTGTGTTAACTGCCGAGGTGGAACCAATGCTTTGTGGCAGATTTTTGAAAATCTCTGCAATAGAGCCGCGTTGTTCCAGTTGCAGATCAGCGTTGCTCAGCACGGTGATTGGTTGTGGACGATCAGCTGGTCTTTCGATAAAAGAGCCAGTAACGGTGACTTCTTCGATGGCTTTACTTTGTGCTTGTACCTGAGTGGCAATAGAACTAAAACCACATAACGCTATGGCTATGGCGAGTTTTTTGTTTTGAAAAATACGAGACTTTTGCATTAGTTTCCCCTGTTTTGGTGAAGTTGTAAGTGTGTTGATTCCATTGCTGGAGATTACTTACTTTTTTACATACAGTGTTAAAAACGGAAATGATTAACTTCCGCGGCGCGGACTATGAATTATTGAAGTTGTTGAAGCAACTTTTTAATATGTTATTCAAATAAAAATTACATTATTTTCATCTGTAGATAAAAAAGCTTTAATTAGAATGTTGATCTGGCGCTCTTGCCAATATTGCTCGCTAAAAAACTGGCCATCTGCTGTGTCTTTACAAACAGGAAATTTAATGAAATTACATGGGGTTCCGCTTAGTAACTATTTCAACATGGTTAAACATACTGTTCTTGAAAAAGGCATCGTGTGTGAATTTGTAAACACACGACCGAGTCAGGAACCCGAATTTCTTGCCAAGAGTCCAATGGGCAAAGTACCGATGCTGGAAACTGAGCATGGATTTCTCACTGAAACCAATGTAATTCTCGATTTTTTGGAAGAATCATTTCCAGCCGTCAGGCTGCTGCCTACGACTACTTTTGGGCGTGCTAAAGTCAGGCAATTGATGAAGACCCAGGAACTTTATGTGGAAACGCCAGCACACGATTTGGTGGGCGCCATATTCAACCGTGAAATTCCAGCGCATGTAAAAGTATCCAGTCAGGTGAATGCACTTAAGGGACTGGCTGCGCTCGGACGCCTGGTTAACTTCAAGCCGTGGATTTGCGGTACAGAGTTTAGTAGTGCCGACATTTTTGTATTTTATTCATTTACCCTGAGCAATCGCCTAACTCAACAGGTTTACGGTTGGGACATGCTGCAGGAAATACCGGGGCTAGCCGCCTGGTATCAACGGTTTTCTGAGCGCGACATTACGCAGGCTATCGTAGCCGATAACAAGGCAGCAGCGGATGCCTTGGCGGCGCGTATGTCCTAACAGCTTGTCTTAACTACCTATAGAGATACCCTAGAGTGCATTGCCGCACAGTTCGCAAACAACAATTCTAATTTTTGCAGGTACTCTTACTTACGTTGCCGCACAAAGTTACCATTGAGATGTTTAATGTCCGCACACCCGAGCAACTGCATGGTTCTGGTGATTTCAGTGCGCAAAATCGTCACGGCCCGTTCCACGCCTGCTTCGCCACCCGCGGCCAAGCCATATAAATAAGCGCGTCCTATCATGCAGGCATCGGCGCCCAGCGCGAGTGCTTTGACCACATCACTGCCACGCCGAATACCACCGTCCAGAATGATTTCGGTGCTGTCTCCCACGCCAGCCACAATTTCCTGCAATACTTCAATGGGTGCAGGCGCATGATCGAGTTGACGGCCACCGTGGTTGGAAATAATTACACCCGAAACGCCGCAAGCCACGGCTCTTTTGGCATCCGCTGCAGTCATGATGCCTTTTATCATAAACGGGCCTCCCCATTCCTGAATCATCCACGCCATGTCATCCCAGGTTACCGAGGGGTCGAGCTGAGAATTAGCATATTGGCCAAGTGCAGTGGCATCGTTTAGGCCAACCCCCGCTTTGTTAACAACATTCGCCAAGGTGATGCGCGGGTCGTAGAGAGTGTGCCACCACCATTGGGGATGCAGTGCCATATCGACCAAGGAGGCCAGCGTAAAACGCGGCGGTATGGTCATGCCATTGCGTAAGTCGCGTTCTCGCTGGCCAAGCGTGGGAACATCGACTGTAAGGCACAAGCCTTTATAACCACTTGCTTTGCAGCGGGCGATAAATTCCTTCACAACACCGCGGTCTTTCCACACATATATTTGAAACCAATGGTCTCCTGCGGTGTGTGCACCAATGGTTTCAATGCTGTGTGTAGACATGGAAGAAAGTGTATAAACAGTTCCGGCAGCAGCAGCGACTGCGCTTACCGCCAGTTCACCCTGGTGGTGAAACAAACGGTTAGCACCAGTAGGGGAAAAAATGAGTGGCAAGGCTATCTCGAGTCCCTGAATACGAGTGCCGAGTTCGATACTACTGACATCAACCAGCGTGTGTGGTAACAGGTCATAACGGGAAAAACTGCTGCAATTACGCTGTAAGGTAATTTCATCTTCCGCGCCGCCGTCGATGTAGTCAAACATTACCTTAGGAATTCGGCGCCGTGCTAGGCTGCGCAAATCTGCAATGGTGTTGCATGTTTGCAATGCAGAACGGTTGTTCATGAGTATTGCCAAGCTTTGCACTCCTTAATATGTGGTGCAAAGATGTCGTAAAACACCATCTGCGGCGGAATTTTTCACTAATATTGTAGAGTTAAAAATCGAGAAATGAGAACAGGTTTCTGACTTCTATGAATCATATGTTTGAATTGTTAGTTGATAATGCCAGTTATTTTGGCGATGAGAGCAAGCGCGCCGCATGAGCACTACGAATCCTACAGAACACTCCACACTTACACTGGGCAAAGAATGCCCACAGGTGGACTTTGATCCATTTTCAGATGCCATGCTCGACGATCCTTTTGCAGCATACGAACATTACCGGCAAATTGCGCCTGTGGTAAAACTCACCAAGTATGATTGTTATGCTGTGCTCGACTACCACGAGCTGAACATTATGCTTACCGATTGGGAAAATTTTTCGTCTGCCGCTGGGGTCGGTTTGATTAATTTTCATCATCAAAAACCGTGGCGTCCCAAGAGTATTATTCTGGAAGTAGATCCGCCGGATCACACAGTTAGTCGCCGCGTCCTAAATCGGGTGTTATCACGCCCGGCGATGGAAAAAATGCGCCAGAGCTTTGCGGCAGAGGCAAGTACTTTGATTACCGCATTGGTCGCCCGTAAAGAGTTTGACGGTATCAAGGATCTGGCGGAAGTTTATCCACTGAAAGTATTTCCCGATGCGGTGGGGCTTAATGAACTTGGTCGGGAAAATCTGCTGGCTTACGGGACCTTGGCATTTAATGCGACTTGCCCGCGCAATCACTTATTTGATGCATCGCTGCAGGGTTCTGAATCTGTTATCGCCTGGATCATGAGTCAGTGTGAACGCCAAGCTCTTTCGCCAGATGGTTTGGGTGCACAAATTTTTACCGCAGTAGATCGGGGCGAGGTCACGGCAGTGGAAGCAGCGATGTTAGTACGTTCGCTGCTATCTGCAGGCGTTGATACCACAATCAATAGCCTCGGTAATGCCCTGTTTTGTTTTGCGCGATTTCCACAGCAATGGCGCTTGCTCAAGGAGCGGCCGGAACTGGTGCGTAGTGCAATCGACGAAATTTTGCGGTTTGAGGGTGCATTGATGAATTTTTTTCGTACCACCAGCCAGGCCGTAAACCTAGGGGGGTATCACATCCCCAAACATGAAAAAGTGTTGGTACCTTTTGCAGCGGGCAATCGTGACCCCAAACACTGGCCCGATGCCCATAAGTTTGATATCACGCGCGAAACCAAGGGCCATCTCGGTTTTGGCGGTGGTGTGCATATGTGCGTGGGGCAGATGGTGGCAAGGCTGGAAGTAGAGCTCATACTGTCTCAATTGTTACAGCAAGCCGATACCATTACACTGGCTGGCACACCAGTGCGTCGCCTCAATAATGCCCTGCGTGGGCTGAGTAGTCTGCCGTTACGGATAGCTTAAACAAGGTAAATATGAAAACTCTCGACCAGGTATTGAAACAGGTAAGGACAACAGACTTGTCACCCGCTGGCAGCAAAACGAACAGCAAGCCCGGTACCAAAGCAGGCACAAAAAAAATGGTGCATGAATCTGAGCTTGTGTTGGAAAAAACCGACTCTGCCCTGCACTCAGCCCGCACAAATTCAGCCAGCAGTGGGTCCAATCGCGATCATGTTGATGTCATCAACCAGATTTTCGCCGAATTTGAGCTGGCTTATCACAACCAATTTCACAAAGCTTATGCGCAAGAAGGCAGCCTTAATCTGGCCAAGAAATATTGGCTTAATTGTCTGTCTGAATTTATACCTGAAGTAATTTTGCGGGCGGCCCGGCAGGTGGTTAAGTCGCAGGACTATTTGCCCACAGTCTCCAGCATGATCAAGGCTTGCGAAAATACGCTGCCGCTGTTTGGTTTGCCAACACCCCAGGCGGCCTACATTGAAGCGTGTTGCGCGCTCGAACCTAAACACGCTAATAACTGGTCACATCCGGCTGTGTATCTGGCGGCGAAAGCTACCAGCTGGTTTGCGCTTGCTAATGAAACTCAAGCAACAATCTTTCCGGCGTTTGAATACAACTATCACCTATTGTGCCAACAAGTGGTGCGCGGAGAAGTGCTTGCTATCAACCTGCCCGTGGCATTGCCGGCAACCATTGCCGCGCCCTTGAGTGCGGCGGAGAACAAAGCAAGGATGAAAAAATTTCGTGCAAAATATGGGCTGTAACTTCCTTCAAGCTAATTTTTTGTATTTGATCCGAGTTGGTTCATTGTCGCCCATGCGTTTTTTGCGCTGTTCTTCATAGTCGGTGTAATTGCCTTCATGCCAGATCACTTCACTGTTGCCTTCAAAGGCGAGAATGTGAGTAGCGATGCGGTCGAGAAACCAGCGATCATGCGATACCACAATTACGGTGCCGGGGAAGGCGAGTAAACCTTCTTCCATGGCGCGTAAGGTTTCGACATCCAGATCGTTGGTGGGCTCGTCTAGCAATACTACATTGGCACCGCGTTTTAACAGCTTCGACAAATGCACACGATTGCGTTCACCACCCGATAAATCTTTGATGAATTTCTGCTGATCACTGCCCTTGAAATTGAAGCGGCCGACATAGGCGCGGGAGGCAATTTCATATGTACCGATTAGCATGTTTTCAGCACCGTCGGAAATTTCCTGCCAGACGGTATTATTGCCATTGAGTGTGTCACGACTCTGGTCAACATAAGCAAGGTTCACAGTTTCTCCCAGACTTATGCTGCCGCTGTCGGGCTCTTCCTGGCCCACCAGCATACGCAAGAAGGTGGTTTTACCGGCACCATTACCACCGATGATACCGATGATGCTGCCACGCGGTACATTGAAGTTGAGATTGTTGATCAACATGCGATCACCAAAACCTTTACATAAGTTTGTCACTTCAATAACTTTTTCACCAAGGCGTGGGCCAGGTGGGATATACAGGTCGAGAGTCTCGTTGCGGGTCTGGAATTCGCGCGATTGCATTTCTTCAAACCGGGCCAGACGTGCCTTGCTTTTGGCTTGCCGACCTTTGGGATTTTGTCTCACCCATTCGAGTTCGGCCTTGATGGTTTTGGACATAGAAGTTTGTTGTTTGGCTTCAAGATCCAGCCGGTTTTCCTTGGCAGTGAGCCAATCGCTATAATTGCCTTCATAAGGAATGCCATAGCCACGATCGAGCTCAAGAATCCAGCTGGCTGCGTTATCGAGGAAATAACGGTCGTGAGTGATGGCGACCACAGTGCCGACAAAATCTTTCAGAAAACGTTCAAGCCAGGCCACGCTGCCGGCATCCAGATGGTTGGTAGGCTCATCCAGCAATAACATGTCGGGGTTTGAAATTAATAAACGGCACAAGGCAACGCGGCGTTTTTCACCGCCAGAAAGTGTTGCCACGTCTGCGTCCCAGGGTGGCAGGCGCAGGGCATCGGCGGCAATTTCTAGGCTGCGATCCACATCCCAGCCGCCACACGCATCAATCTGGCCTTGCAACACACCTTGTCGTTCCAGCAGGGTGTTCATTTCGTCATCACTCATGGGTTCGGCAAACTTGTCGCTGATGCCATTGAATTCATCTAGTAAATTCTTGATTTCACGAATTCCGTCTTCCACATTGCCCCGCACGTCTTTGTTGCTATCGAGCTGGGGTTCTTGTGACAGATAGCCAATTTTCAAATCTGGCTGCGGGCGTGCCTCGCCATGAAAATCTTTATCAACACCCGCCATGATGCGCAGCAAGGTGGATTTACCCGATCCATTAAGGCCTAACACACCTATTTTGGCGCCAGGAAAAAACGACAGGGAGATGTCCTTAAGGATTTCACGCTTGGGGGGCACTACCTTGCCCACCCGGTTCATTGTGAATACAAACTGAGCCATAAATAACAGGTATTAGGATAGAATGAAGGGGCCGGAATTCTACTCGTTAAGCTTCTGCCAAGTCCACGACCAAGGTAGTTTTGTAATGATGTATTGACTCCTGAGATGTACTTTCCAGGTTGCAACCCGACCAGCTCCAGAGGATTTTTATGCTAAGTAAAACTATGACAATAGCCGGGTTTGATTCTGAACTTGCCGCTGCTATTGCCGGAGAAGCCACTCGTCAACAAGAACATATCGAGCTGATTGCTTCCGAAAACTACACCAGCCCCAGAGTATTGGAAGCCCAGGGTAGCGTATTGACCAATAAATACGCAGAAGGTTATCCGGGTAAGCGTTATTACGGTGGCTGTGAGTTTGTAGACAAAGTCGAAACACTAGCCATCGAGCGTGCCAAGACTTTGTTTAAATGTGGTTATGCCAATGTGCAGCCACATTCAGGCTCCCAAGCCAATACTGCGGTGTACGCGGCGCTCATGAAACCCGGCGACACTCTTCTGGGCATGAGTCTCGCGCATGGCGGGCATTTGACCCACGGCGCCAGTGTCAGTTTCTCCGGGCGTACCTACCATGCAGTGCAATATGGTTTAAATATTCAAACTGGTGAAATAGATTATCAAGAGATCGAAAAGCTGGCCTTGCAACATAAGCCAAAAGTGATCGTGGCTGGATTTTCAGCTTACTCACGCATCATCGACTGGCAAACAATTCGTACAATTGCCGATGCAGTGGGCGCATATTTTCTTGTGGATATGGCGCATGTGGCAGGACTTGTTGCGGCCGGTTTGTACCCCAATCCGTTTCCACACGCACATGTGGTGACATCAACTACTCACAAAACATTGTGTGGTCCGCGTGGGGGGTTGATTCTGGCTATGGGTGATGATGAGCAGTTGAATAAAAAATTCAACTTTGCGGTGTTCCCGGAAAATCAGGGCGGCCCTTTGATGCACGTGATAGCTGCCAAGGCGGTATGTTTCAAAGAGGCTATGAGTGCAGAGTTTGTGGAATATCAACGCAATGTGCTAAAAAATGCACGCGCTATGGTAGAGGTGTTTCTCGCCCGGGGTTTCGAGATAGTGTCAGGTGGTACCGATGATCATCTGTTTTTGCTCAGTCTGGTGGGCCGCGAAATTACCGGCAAACAAGCTGATGAAGCTTTAGGGCGCGCCAATATTACAGTGAACAAAAATGCAGTGCCCAACGATCCGCGGCCGCCTTTCATCACCAGCGGGTTGCGGATTGGATCACCTGCCGTTACACGTCGTGGTTTTGGCGAAATTGAAGTCACTACGCTTGCGCAATGGATGTGCGACATTTTAGAAGACAGTGGCAACGACAAGCTGATAGCACAAGTAAAAGAACAAGTGATCGCGCTGTGTAATAGATTTCCGGTTTACGGTTAAGGACACCCCATGCACTGTCCCTTTTGTAATGCAGTAGATACCAAAGTTATTGATTCACGTCTTGTTGCGGACGGTAATCAAGTTCGCCGGCGTCGCGAATGTGTTGGATGTGTAGAACGTTTTACCACATTTGAAAGTGCCGAACTGATGATGCCCAGATTAATCAAGCAAAACGGGCAGCGCGAACCTTTCAATGAAGACAAGCTCCGAGCGGGTATGCAAAAGGCTCTGGAAAAACGCCCAGTCAGTCTGGAAAAAGTAGATGAAGCGATTAGTCGTATCAATCACTTTCTCCGAGCATGTGGCGAGCGCGAAGTAGAAAGTCAGATTGTTGGTGAGCGTGTGATGGAAGAATTACGAAAACTGGATGAGGTAGCTTATGTGCGCTTTGCATCCGTCTATCGCAGCTTTAAAGATCTGAATGAATTCCGCGAGGAAATCGATCGAATTCAGGATTCTTCTGCGTCCTAGATGCGCGAATCTCCTATGGCTACAGACCTGTTTTATATCGAGCGCTGTTTTGAACTTGCAGAACAAGGGCGCCACACTGCGCGCCCCAATCCCGTGGTGGGCTGTGTCATTATCAATGACGGGTGTGTGGTCGGAGAGGGTTGGCATCAAGTTGCCGGTGAGGCCCATGCCGAAATAGTTGCGCTCCAGCAGGCTGGAATGCGCGCCAGAAATGCTACTGTCTATATTTCTCTCGAACCCTGTGTGCATCAAGGTCGTACCGGCCCTTGTACAGATGCACTTGTTCAAGCGGGGGTAAGCCGCGTGGTTTATGCCATGCAAGATCCTAATCCACTAGTTGAAGGCAAAGGTCTTGCCGCCTTACGCGCAGCAGGTATTGCAGTGGACGGTCCCTTGCTGGAGCACAAAGCAGTTGCGCTCAATCCAGGCTTCGTTAAACGTATGCGCACGGGTCTGCCCTATATACGATGCAAAATGGGCATGAGTCTGGATGGCAGAACTGCCATGCCCAGTGGTGAAAGCAAATGGATTACCGGTGCTCAGGCGCGTGCCGATGTGCAGCAATTGCGTGCACGAAGTTGTGCGGTACTAACGGGTGTAGGAACGATTCTGCAAGATGATCCTGCTCTGGATGTGCGTCTTGGTGGTTATCAGGGTAAGCAGCCCCTGCGCGTGGTAGTAGACTCCAAACTAAGAACTCCACCTACTGCAAAAATATTCCAGGGAGAGGGCAAAGTGGTGCTCGCAACTGGTGGGGCGAATGCTGATTTAGCTGTGCATTTGGTCACAGCAGCAAACAGCAGTGGGCAACAGCAGTTGGCGTTACATGTGTGCGCAGGTGTTGACGGTAAAGTCGATTTACAGCAACTATTGCGTTATCTAGCAACCGCACACGATTGCAATGAAATCTTATTGGAAGCCGGTGCAATACTCAGTGGCGCAATGTTAAGAGCGGGGTTGGTAGATGAAATTGTTACTTATATTGCCCCTGCTTTGTTGGGCAGTGCGGCACAACCTTTATTCATGCTGCCTGCAATAGAGCATCTGCATGAACGCATTCAGCTGCAGTTCCTTGATGTGGCAATGTTGGGGAAAGACTGTAGAATCCGCTCCCTCGTGAAACAGCCAGAATAAGCCTATGTTTACCGGTATTATTGCAGCCACTGGCAAGATAAGCGCCATTGATAAACTGGACGGTGACTGGCGCTTGACTGTGAGTAGTGCCACGCTGGATTTTTCAGATGTAGCGGCGGGTGACAGCATTGCGGTCAGTGGTGTATGTCTTACCGCAATCAGTAAGATCAATCAGGGTTCTACCGTCAATGGATTTACTGCTGATGTGTCACGCGAAACTTTGGCGTGTACTACTCTGCAAAGTTTTCGGGTGGGCGATCTAGTCAATTTGGAAAAAGCACTCACGCCGCAAAGTAGGTTGGGCGGGCATATAGTAAGCGGGCATGTTGATGGCATTGCCGAGTTAATAAGTCGTCATGTCGATGGTCGCAGCGAACGCTTACAGTTTCGTGTTTCACAACAATTATCCCGCTATATTGCCCACAAAGGTTCTGTGTGCCTAGACGGCATAAGTCTTACTGTGAATGCAGTGACCGGTTGCGACTTTGGCGTCAACATTATTCCGCATACAGCTGAGCATACAACTCTGCATCTGTTTCAGCCTGGACGTAAGGTGAATGTGGAAGTGGATGTGATCAGCCGTTATCTGGAGCGTTTGCTCCAAGCGAGAGAGCCCGCAGGAAATATCACCCTCGATAAACTTGCCAAGGCTGGGTTTGGAAATTAATTATGAAGTTGAATACGATTAAAGAAATTCTCGACGACTTCCGCCAAGGCAAGATGGTTATCCTGATGGATGATGAAGACCGGGAAAATGAAGGAGATCTGGTAATTGCAGCCGACAAAGTAACAGCACAAGACATTAATTTCATGGCAACTCATGCGCGTGGCTTGATCTGTCTTACGCTAACTCAAGAGCGCTGCAAACAACTTAATCTGACGCCGATGGTGCACAGCAATACCACTCCTTTTGGATGTAATTTCACTATTTCGATAGAAGCTGCCAGTGGGGTTACTACCGGTATCTCTGCAGCTGATCGAGCGCGTACCATTCAAGCAGCAGTTGCAGTGGGCGCTAAGCCTGGTGACCTTATTCAGCCTGGCCACATATTTCCTGTGATGGCGAAAGATGGTGGTGTACTGCGCCGTGCAGGTCATACCGAAGCCGGTTGTGATCTGGCGCGCTTGGCTGGACTTAGTCCTGCTGCTGCTATTTGTGAAGTGATGAATCCCGATGGCTCTATGGCGCGGCGACCAGATCTTGAAAAATTTGCGCGCACTCATAATTTGAAAATTGGCACCATTACGGATCTGATCCATTACCGTATTGCCACCGAGAAAACCATTGAGCGTACGCATCAATATCGTTTGCCTACCGAATATGGTGAATTTACCGTTTATTGCTATCGCGATCTTTACAAAGAAGGCAACCAGACTCATTTGGCATTGGTGCAAGGTGAGATTAATAAAAATGAACCGGTGTTGGCGAGAGTTCTCATAACTAACACTATTCGCGATTTGCTCAGGGTTACCAATCCGCGTCGGCCAAGTTGGTCATTACACCAGTCAATGGCGCGTATCAGCCAGGAGGGTAAGGGTGTTGTGGTAGTATTGGCCAACGAGAAAGGCAGTGCAGAAGTCACCGAGCAGCTCGCAAATTTTCATGAATTTACCGATCCATCTAGGCCTGTGCCGTCGCCACACCGCAGTTATCTGACAGTTGGCACAGGTTCGCAAATTTTGCGCGATGTTGGTGTTGGCAAGATGCGATTGCTCAGTTATCCAACCAAATATGCAATCTCCGGATTTGATCTGGAAGTTGTGGAATACATTCCGCGTGAACCCTGACACCCAGTTTTTTGTAGGAACTCAATATGAATAATATTCGTATCATTGAAGGTGATTTCAGTGCCAGCAACGCCAGCTTTGCGCTGGTGGTGGCACGCTTCAACAGTTTTGTTGTGGATAGTTTGCTCGCAGGTGCGATTGATACCTTGAGTCGCCATGGTGTATCTGAAAAAAACATCACAATCATAAAAGTGCCCGGCGCTTTTGAGTTGCCCATGGTGGCAAAATCGGCTGCGGTATCTGGAAAGTATTCTGCAATCATTGCCCTCGGTGCAGTGATTCGTGGCAGCACACCGCATTTTGATTTTGTTGCGGGTGAGTGTGCCAAAGGGTTGGGGCAAGTAGGGATGAACCACGACTTACCGGTGGTATTTGGTGTGTTGACTGTGGACACCATTGAACAAGCCATCGAACGGGCCGGCACTAAAGCGGGTAACAAAGGGGCTGATGCTGCGATGACTGCACTTGAGTTGTGTAGTTTGCTGCGCAAGTTGCAAGGTTAGTAGTATTAATATGCATAAAAAAACCGGCAATATTCCAATCTCCCACCGCAAGCGCGCCCGTGATTTGCTGGTACAGGCCCTATATCAATGGCAGTTGTCGGGTTATCCTGCCGAGCAAGTAGAAGCAGAATTCCGTGCCGACAATGGCAAGAAAGTCGATTGGGAATTTTTTCATCTGGTCTTGGTCGGAATAAGTGAAAAAACCACGGCAATTGATATGCTTTTTTTACCCATGCTCGATCGTGTGTTGTCGCAGCTTGATCCGATCGAAACAGCCATTCTGCGCCTTGGTATTTTTGAGCTCAGTCAACGCGTAGATGTGCCTTACAAAGTAGTAATCAATGAATACGTGGAACTGGCAAAAAAATACGGCGCGACTGAAAGTCACAAGTACATAAATGGTGTGCTCGACAAAGCTGCCCGTAACTTGCGCAAAATAGAATTGAGTTTGCCTGTCTGACAAATAAATTACCCGCTGCCTCTGCTGCGGATATGCAGCAAGCCCTAACTCCTCATGCCGCTAAGTGAATTTGAAATAATTGCCAGCTATTTTCAGCAAGCTGGTTTAAGTGCTGATGCTTCCCATCCCAATATTACCCTTGGCATAGGCGATGACTGTGCGCTGCTTACGGTAAACGATGGTCACCAAATGGCGGTCTCGATGGACGTGTTGGTAGAAGGAGTACATTTCCCGACGGTTGCAGATCCCAATTTGCTTGCGCAACGTGCGTTGGCAGTAAATCTCAGTGACCTCGCGGCAATGGGAGCTACACCTTTGGGTTTTATGCTTGGGCTTACTTTACCCACCGTGGATGAAAATTGGCTGGCTGCTTTTGCCAAGGGGTTGCGGGTGAGTTCGCAACAATATAAGTGCCCATTGATCGGGGGCAATCTCACTCGGGGACCTTTGCAAATTGCTATACAGGTGCAAGGGCAGGTGCCTACTGGGCTGGCTTTGCTGCGCAGCGGCGCCAAAACCGGTGATGCTGTATACGTGTCTGGGACATGCGGCATGGCGGGTCTTGCCCTGGAATGGTTGCAAGGTACTTTGTTGAATCTAAGCCAGCAGCAAACCGAAGTGTTACGTGCTGCCTATTACCTGCCAGAACCACGCTTGGCGCTGGGGCAAGCCTTGCGTGGATTAGCCAGTGCCGCGCAGGATGTGTCGGATGGTTTGCTTGCTGACCTCGGTCACATCGCCAGACAGAGTAAGGTAAAAATAGTAATACAAGCGCAGGCAGTGCCGTTGGCTGGTATGCTCACCAGTCTGAAATCCAGCACACAGGCCCTACAACTAGCCCTGACAGCTGGCGATGACTACGAACTAATTTTTACTGCCCCGGTTGAGTGTCACGAGCGACTAATCATTGCCGCAGCAAGGGTGGGTGTTCCGGTTTCGCGCATCGGTATCGTCCAAGCGGGCAGTGGTGTAGAAGTACTCGATGCCACCGGCTATGCCATGCCAATCACTTATAGCGGATACGATCATTTCGGAATCCAGGTATGATCAAAATGACTCACCAGCCACCTCCTTCCGTGTTCCGTAATCCGGTGCATTTTCTGGCCTTTGGATTGGGCAGTGGCACCGCACCAATAGCGCCTGGCACTTTTGGTACTTTGGCTGCGATTCCGTTTTACTTGCTGTTCGCATTGTTACCCCTGCCGTGGTATTTGCTGGTACTGATCCTTACCTTTGGCATAGGCATTTATCTGTGTGAAACAACCGCCAATGATCTGGGCGTGCACGATCACGGTGGCATTGTGTGGGATGAGTTTGTGGGCTTTTGGATCACCATGTTAGTAGCCCCAGAGGGTTGGTTATGGGTGCTGTTGGGCTTTGCCTTGTTCCGCTTTTTTGACATCGTAAAACCCTTTCCTATCAATTGGTTGGACAAAAATGTCAAAGGTGGGCTCGGCATCATGCTGGACGATGCAGTGGCGGGCGGTTTGGCCTGGTTGTGTCTGCAAGGAGTTGCCCTCGTCATACAGGGTTGACGCTAACAGCTTGCTTGAGCATGGTCTTCTGCTCTATGTGTGGATATAATCTCGCCCCTCTTTTTAGCACCCACCCTTTTTGCCAGCATCGCGTTGGTATCCAAGAGTTGTTATTAGTTCTGGAGTAGTTTCACAGTGCGGGAATATTTGCAGTTTTATATCAATGGCACCTGGGTTGCTCCCATGAGTGTTAAGACTTTGGAAGTGATCGACCCCGCCACAGCTGCGGTTACCGGCCATATCAGTATTGGCAGTGCTGCGGATATCGATAAGGCAGTGCTCAGTGCTGCACAAGCTTTTCCTGCTTGGTCCCGCACTCCCCGCGCTGAACGTCTTGCCATCCTTGCTCGTATAGTCGAAGAATTTACCAAACGTATCCCTGACCTGGGCGATGCCATCACCGAAGAAATGGGCGCGCCCAAATGGCTGGCACACGGTACCCAGGCGGCGATCGGAGTTAATCATTTCAAGACGGCTATCGGTATTCTGGAAAAATTTAAATTTGAAGAAGATCGCGGCACCAGTCGCGTGTTGCGCGAACCGATTGGTGTATGCGGTTTTATCACACCCTGGAACTGGCCCATTCACCAGATCTGCGCCAAAGTGGCGCCGGCGCTTGCCACTGGCTGTACGGTGGTCCTAAAGCCGTCCGAAATTGCCCCATTTTCAGCCCAAATTTTCGCAGAAATCATGCACGCCGCGGGTGTTCCAGCTGGCGTGTTCAACATGGTGCAGGGTGAAGGGCCAGTGGTAGGGCAGGCATTAGCGGAACATCCTAAAGTTGACATGATTTCCATTACTGGTTCCACCAGGGCTGGTATTTTAGTGGCGCAAGCTGCTGCTAAGACGGTGAAACGGGTACATCAGGAACTGGGTGGCAAAAGCCCCAACATAATTCTGCACGATGCAGATCTGAAAGCGGCAGTCACTGGTGGTATCAACGGTATCATGATGAACTCCGGACAGTCCTGCCGCGCACCTACCCGTATGCTGGTGCCCAACAATTTGCTGGATGAAGTGTGTGTAATTGCCAAAACCGTGGCTGAAAGCTGGGCGCCCGGTGATCCGAAACAAGACAGTCGAATGGGGCCGGTTATTTCAGAAGCGCAATGGAACAAGGTACAAAAACTGATTAATAGTGGAGTGGCAGAAGGCGCCAAACTCGTGACAGGTGGCCCCGGCAAACCAGCAGGACTGGAGCAAGGCTACTACGTCAAGCCAACCGTATTCAGGGATGTTAACAACAACATGGAGATCGCCAGAGAGGAAATCTTTGGTCCCGTCCTCAGTATCATCGGCTACGATACTGAAGATCAAGCAATCGCAATAGCCAACGATACTGAATATGGCCTTGGTGGCTATGTCCACAGCAAGGACATTGAACACGCCAGAGCCATAGCCACGCAGATCCGCGCCGGTTACATCAGTTTGAATAATGCAGGGCTCGACCTGAACGCGCCGTTTGGAGGTTACAAACAATCCGGTAACGGGCGCGAATTCGGCGATCAGGCTTTCGGAGAGTTTCTGGAGTACAAGTCGTTATTAGGCTTCTCGCCAGCATTGTAAAACTATTTTCAGGGGTGGAAATGGCAGAGCAGTAGGCCAAAAAACTTTGGTCAACTGCTTCAAAATATAACTAGCGGGATCAGCAAATAACCCGATCTTTTAACTATAAAAGTCGGCATCTGTCTGATTGCTAAGGTCTCATCTACGGTGTAGAGTCCGGCCTTCGTTTTTATCCGCGTACTATAGGAAGTTGATCAACATGAGCAAAAGTTTAGAAGACTTGTTAAAAAGCGCAGGCAACACTGTACAACTGTTGCGCAATTCCAAAATTGGCGCTTACATTTACCCAGTGGTCGCACCAGAATTTCAAAACTGGCGTAGTGAACAAAGAGCCTGGCGAGAAAGCGCAGTCTTGTTTGATCAATCTCACCACATGGTAGACATTTACATCAAAGGCCCAGACGCGCTCAAATTACTGTCTGATACTGCAATTAACAGTTTTGCCAGCTTCCCGGTTAACCGCGCCAAACAATACGTTCCCGTGAGCCATAGCGGCCATGTAATTGGCGACGGCATCTTGTTCCATCTGGCCCAAAACGAATTGGTTTTTGTAGGTCGTGCTCCGTGCGCCAACTGGATTCGTTACCATGCAGCAACCGGTGGTTATAACGTTGAAATCACCCATGATGACCGTTCACCTTCGCGTCCAGGTGGCAAACCGGTTAACCGCATCAGCTACCGTTATCAGATTCAAGGTCCAAACGCTTGGGCAATCATTGAAAAACTACACGGTGGCAAACTGGATCAACTGAAATTCTTCAACATGGCTTCAATGAACATTGCTGGTACTGAGGTTCGCACCTTACGTCATGGTATGGCGGGAGCTCCTGGTCTTGAAATTTGGGGCCCATACGCTGATGGCGATCGCATTAAAGATGCCATTTTGGCAGCTGGTGCAGAATTTGGCATGGTGCCGGTAGGCGCACGTGCATATGCCACCAACACTTTGGAAAGCGGTTGGATTCCATCTCCTTTGCCTGCCGTGTATAGCGGTGCAGAAATGAAGGGTTATCGCGAGTGGTTACCAGCTTCCAGCTACGAAGGCACTGGTGCCATCGGTGGCAGTTTCGTTTCTGATAACATCGAAGACTACTATGTAACACCGTATGAAATTGGTTACGGTCCTTTCATCAAATTTGATCACGACTTTATTGGTCGTTCTGCGTTGGAAAAAATACAGAACAACAACCATCGTCGTAAAGTCACCCTTGCTTGGAACAGCGAAGATGTAGTTTCTTCTTTCGCCACCATGTTCCAGAAAGGCGACAACGTCAAATATATGGAATTGCCTTTGTCTAACTATGCAAGCTCCAGCTACGACACCGTTTTAGGTGGCGACAAGCAAGTCGGTTTGTCGATGTTCAGCGGTTATAGCTACAACGAACGCTCCATGCTGTCTTTGGCAACTGTAGATGCAGATGTGGCCATTGGCACTGAAGTTATACTGCTGTGGGGTGAGAAAGAAAACACCGCTAAAACCACAGTGGAGCCTTCAACTCAAGCACGTATCCGTGCTCGCGTAAGCTCTGTTCCATATGCAGAAGTGGTACGTGGTCAGTACGTAGAAGGCAGCTGGCGCAACAAATAAACACTGCTACTGTTTGTAGTAACCTGCTTCTAGTAAGTAATAAAGAAAGCTCGGCCATTTTGGCCGGGCTTTTTTGTTTTGGAGGCAGGCCATACTTACCTGTTCGTCCGTTGTTAAAATCGTATTTTGTGTGTTGAAAATAGTTGTCCCCCTTATGAATATCATCGAAAAAATTGCCAACGAATTATCCGTAAAAATTTCCCAGGTACAATCTGCCGTGACGCTGTTGGACGAGGGGTCGACAGTGCCCTTCATTTCTCGATACCGTAAAGAAGCCACTGAGGGCTTGGATGATTTGCAACTGCGTGATCTGGAAGTTCGCTTGCGCTATCTACGCGAACTGCAAGAACGCCGCGAAAGTATTTTAGACAGTATAAGGGAGCAGCAAAAACTTACGCCCGAATTGGAAAAACAGTTGTTATTGGCAGAAACCAAGACTGAGCTTGAAGATCTCTATTTACCTTACAAAATAAAACGCCGCACGAAGGCAATGATTGCCATTGAGGCGGGCCTTGAGCCGCTGGCTTTGCAGTTGTATGCCGATCCCATGCTCGATCCTGCTGTACTCGCGCCACAGTTTATCAATGTGGAAAAAGGTATAACCGACAGCAAAGCGGCCCTGGAAGGTGCTAAATACATCCTGCTTGAGCGTTTTAGCGAAGACGCACAATTGTCTGGGAAAGTGCGTAATTTCTTGTGGGAAAATGGCGAGCTGCGCGCGCATGTAATCGAAGCTAAAGCAACCGAAGCCGAAAAATTCCGAGATTATTTTGCATACACAGAACTGCTAAATAAAGTTCCTTCGCATCGCGCTCTTGCTGTGTTTCGCGGTCGTAACGAAGGTTTTTTGAGTGTCAGCATTGGCACGAAAGGTGTGGAAGAAGGCCAGACCGATCCTTGTGAGCAGATGATTGCCGCCCATCTAGGTATTGCCAACAAAGGCCGGCCAGCTGATGTGTGGCTCCAAGAAGTAGCCCGCTGGACTTGGAAAGTGAAATTACATCTACGCATGGAAACAGACCTGCTCGGACACTTGCGCGAACAAAGCGAAGACGAAGCAATTCGAGTTTTTGCTGCCAATATGAAAGCTGTTCTTTTGGCAGCTCCTGCCGGTAGTAAAGTTATTTTGGGGCTGGACCCGGGTTTGCGTACTGGCGTTAAAGTGGCGGTGGTGGATCAGACTGGTAAATATCTGGAGAACATCACCATCTATCCACATGCGCCGAAAAATCAGTGGGATCAATCCGTTGTGGTGCTGGGCCAGCTTTGCAAATTACATAAAGTGCAATTGATCAGTATTGGCAACGGCACTGCTTCGCGCGAAACGGATAAATTGGCGGGTGATCTGATAAAGATGTACCCAGAACTGAAAATGAAAAAAATGACCGTCAACGAGGCGGGCGCTTCTGTTTATTCGGCTTCAGACATTGCGCGGGAAGAATTTCCCGAGCTGGATGTGTCAATACGCGGTGCAATTTCAATTGCGCGCCGCTTACAGGATCCGTTGGCAGAGTTGGTAAAAATTGAACCGAAAGCAATCGGAGTCGGTCAGTATCAACATGATGTGAGTCAGATCAAACTTGGACATAGCCTGAACGCTGTAGTTGAAGATTGTGTGAACGCAGTGGGTGTTGATGTGAATATGGCATCAGCAGCCTTATTGCGCAGGGTATCTGGATTGTCGGCCTCCATAGCCAGCAATATTGTCAGTTATCGGAATCAACATGGCGCTTTTAAATCGCGCAAAGATTTGCTTTTGGTGTCGCGCTTGGGCGAAAAATGTTTCGAACAGGCTGCTGGCTTCCTGCGCATCATGAATGGCGCTAATCCTCTGGATGCTTCCGCGGTGCATCCCGAATCGTACCCGGTTGTTGAAAAAATTCTGGTCAGCCACGATAAACAAGTTCATCAGATTATTGGCGATAGTGGTTTTTTACGTAGCCTCGACCCTGCTCACTACGTTACCGCAACGGTGGGTCTTCCTACTATTAAGGATATTTTGACTGAATTGCAAAAGCCGGGTCGTGATCCTCGTCCGGAATTCAAATCAGCTGATTTCCTCGAAGGTGTTGAGCAGATCAGTGATCTAAAGCCCGGCATGCTACTGGAAGGCACTGTAACCAATGTCACCAATTTTGGCGCCTTTGTGGATGTGGGGGTTCACCAGGATGGATTGGTACATATTTCAGCTTTATCTAAAACTTTTGTCAAAGATCCTCACGCGGTAGTTAAAACGGGTGATGTGGTTAAGATCAAAGTATTAGAGGTGGATGCCCAGCGTAAAAGGATAGCGCTGACAATGCGCTTGGATGACGAAATGCCGGTTGTCGGTGAATCCGGTCTGAAAGTCTCAGCTAGTAGCAAAGAAAGAAAAGAAGTTGCCAAATCCAATTACAAAACAAGTTCTGCATCTGTTGTTTCCGCCAGTACTGGCAGCTTTGGTAATTTATTAAAAGACGCTTTAAAGCGGAAATAAATTAAAAATTTATTGTTATTTAATGTTGTTGTGTTTTTGGGTTTCTTGTACATACGACCATACACAAGGTTAATATTTGTCTCGTGGTTTGTGTTTCTGCGCGAAACAGATTCCAGAGGGCTGATAAAAGTGCGTTCAAAAATAGAATAACTCGAAAATTCGAGCTTTTCTATGGTTCTGTTGTTGTGCGGTGGCAGGGAAAGCGCTCTAAGTCATGCTTAAATTATGGTCCTTGGGCCAAGCATGGTGTGATAATTTCGCTAATCTTACTTAGGGATGTCTAGGTAGGTCCTTGGGAGTCAAAAAACAAACAGATGAGATTCTGGAAAAATTAGTTAGAAGTGCTTGGCAAGTAAAAGAAAGAAGGGTTATATTTGGGTGCGGCTATTGATTGTGCAATTTTGGTTAATGTGTCCTGCAAAGAAATATCTGCTATCGTAGTTCTGCAAGTGCGGATTCTGGTCAAATAAAAATCTATTTTTTTTTTTGGCTGTATCGACATGGTAAGTGGAAGCTATTAGTATCTGCGGCGTAATAAATTTCCTAGCCTCTTTCAGGCAATCGAAAGTTTTGTATATTTTTTCGGATAATTCTTTATTTACTAGGGGGGGATAATAAATCTCATGGCAACAAAACAACCCATATTCAAGCTGAGCGCAAATATCGTCAGTAATTTGCGATTTGCGCTAATAATTTCAATATTCCCGGCTTCTCAGCTTGGGGCGGCAGAGGCCATCAGTGATGCCGCTGTAAATGCCCAGCAAGCTTCTAATGCCGCGGTTGCCACTTCCCAGGAAGCCATTAATGGATTGGTTGACCAGACGCAGCAGCTCAGCACCCAATACGCGCAAGCGTTGGCAGAGCTTGACAGCTTCAATCAATATAATGGCAAACTGCAAGAGCAAATAAGTGCTCAGCAAACAGAAATAGCATCTATTCAAACGCAATTAATTGAAATTGAAACTACCAACCGAGAAGTTTTGCCTCTTATGGAGCGCATGGTTGCAACTCTTGATCAGTTTATTGCGGCTGACGTTCCGTTTCTGATTGATGAGCGCGTCACACGTGTGCGTAATCTGCAGGAGCTCATGGGTAGATCAGATGTTGCCATCTCAGAAAAATACCGTCGTATCCTTGAGGCTTATCAGATTGAGCTGGAATTTGGCCGAACTCTGGAAGCCTACAATGGTATGCTTGGCGAAGGTGCTCAAGCCAGAACTGTTCAGTTCGTAAGATTGGGCCGAATTTCTCTGATGTATCAAACCTTAGATGGCACCGAGACTGGTTATTATGATGCTCAAGCTAAAGCTTGGGTTGAAGATGAGTCTTACACTGAATCCGTTATAGCTGCATTAGCAGTGGCAAGACAGGAAGGCGCTCCAGATTTGTTGCGTGTACCAGTTCCTGCGCCGCAGGGAGTTCGTTAATGAACAATAGAATTCTTAATATTTGTAGCAGTGTAATTCTGCTGTCGTCGGTAGTTTTGAGCGCAGCAACACAAGCTCAGACTCTGAATGATGTGCTTGATCAAGCTCGGTCGGTTCGTGAAGCTGAGACCGCACTTTTCCAGCAGCGCATTACAGATTTCAATGCCACTGCAGCTGCTGATCAGCAGCGCTTAATGCGAGAAGCGGCCGCCACCCGTACTCAGATTCAGGCGGCTGTACAGGAAAAAACCAATCAGTTTTCGGCTAATGATTTGCAAATCAGTACGCTGAATGTCGAGTTGCGTGAAAAAGCTAATACTTTGGGCTTGGGTGAGTTGTTTGGGCTGGCGCGTCAAGTTGCTGGTGATTCTTCAACGATTCTTGAGCAATCATTGGTCAATGCACAATATGCCAGCGAAGACAGTCGAGTTGCGTTTTTGCGTGATTTCTCACAGCAAGACACAATTGCGTCAATAGCACAGCTTGAGCGTGTTTGGTTCGAAATTCAGCGCGAAATGACTGCAAGTGGTGAGGTTGCTCGCTACACGGGTACTGTTGTAGAGCCTAACGGTGATGCGCTTACTGCTGAGGTTGTGCGTATTGGTCCTTTCACGGCAACTGCTGATGGTCAATTTCTAGCTTATATTCCCAATCTGTCTCGGTTAAGCATAATGCCACGTCAACTGCCCGAAGAATTTCTGGCAGATGCGGCGCAATTACATTCTGCCACCCAGGGTTATGTAACGGGCGTAGTGGACTCGACTAGAGGTGTATTGACCAGCCTATACGTAGAACGACCTACTATTGGAGAGCGAATTGAGAAAGGTGAAGAGGTTGGCTACATCATTATTGTAGTTGGTACGCTTGGTTTGTTAGCTTTCATTTACCAGTTGATCTATCTGGTTAGGTCAAGAATGGCAGTTACAGCACAAATGAAAAATCTTCAAAAACCCATAAATAATAATGCCTTGGGACGAGTACTACTGTCGTTCAAAGGTGATGGCGGCAAAATTGAAGAAGATTCAGAAGTGGCTGAGTTGCGTATATCTGAAGCTGTAATGAAAGAAGTGCCAAGTTTGGAAAGGTTTCAGCCTTTCTTGCGGCTAGCGGTTGCGGCGGGCCCCTTGTTGGGTCTGGTAGGAACGGTAGTAGGTATGATTATTACTTTCCAAAGTATTACCGAGTCCGGTTCTAGCGATCCTAAATTGATGGCTAATGGTATTGGTCAGGCCATGATTGCAACAGTATTGGGTCTCGGTATAGCGGTACCGCTGTTGTTTGCGGGCGCTCTACTGAACTCTTTGTCGCGTTCCATTGTGCAAATTCTTGATGAACAAAGCACTGGAATTCTGGCTGAAAACATTGAGAAGCGTAAACATGTTTGAGCAATTCAATCTGTATGCAGCTGTTCTTTCACTGGTAGGTGAAGGTGGCCCGTTCGTGTTCGGAATTTTTGCTTCAGGCGTTTTGCTTTGGGCAATTATTTTAGAGCGGTACTTGTACTTTGTGACGGTTTTACCTTCGCGATCCAAAGAGTTGAGCAACAAGTGGAATGCACGCGCTGACCATACTTCATGGTGTGCCAGACAGATCAGGCGCATGATGATTTCACGCTTAAATGCGGCTATGAACAATGGCTTTCCGATTATGCAGGTATTGGTGCCGCTTTCTCCTTTGTTGGGCTTGGTGGGTACTGTAAGTGGCATGTTAGAAGTGTTTGATTCAATGGCGTTACGTGGATCAGCTGATGCACAGACCATGGCAAGCGGCGTTTCACATGCGATGATTTGCACAATGACTGGTTTAGCAGTAAGCATCAGTGGATTATATCCAGTGCATTATTTCCGAACCCGTGCACGAACAGAAACCGAAATACTCTCCGATAAATTGAGCTTCTGATTATGAGAATGCGTCGACATAATTCTGATTCTCACGATTCCTCGCATGGGATAGATCTTGCGCCCATGCTGGATTTTGTGCTGAACCTACTGATTTTCTTCATTATCACAGCTATTTTTGTAAAAGAATTTGGCTTGTCGGTTAATCGTCCCACCGAGTTGCAGCAATCAAACTCTGAAGGTAGCAGTATCCAAATACAAATTACTGATGCGGGCGATATTTTTGTCGATAACCGTGTAGTGGATGTGCGTGCGGTACGTGCCAATGTTGAGCGCCTTAAAGCGATTAATCCAGAAACTGGTGTGCTGATAATTGCAGATGATGCGGCTAAAACCGGGGTCATCATGGGTGTTGTTGACCAGGTTCGCTTGGGCGGAATTTTTAATATTACTTTTAGTACCTCCGGCTAGTTGTATCAGGTAACCAAAAATGAAATCACATCGTTTGAGCTCCAATGAAGGTGAAGATCATGGCATTGACCTCGCGCCAATGCTGGACTTCGTTCTCAACTTGCTAATATTTTTTATCATCACCACCTCCTTTATCAAAGAGGCCGGTGTAACAGTTGTTCGCCCAAATGCCTCCACGGCAGAACATCGTGAAAGCGGCAACATCTTGGTTGCTATACGCGAAAACGGAGATATTTGGATGGATCGTAAGCAAGTAGATTTGCGAGAAGTGCGTGGCGTTATCGAACGTCTACATATTGAGAGACCTGATGATAGTGCAGTTATTGTGGCGGATCAGGCATCCCAGGCAAGTGTCTTGGCGCGAGTAATGGATGAAATCCGGCAGGGTGGCATCAGAGAAGTTTCTATTGCAGCAACACCTACGGGAGGTTAATCCATGTCATTTTTAACAGGACTTCGTTTCCCTATAGCCATAGCAATTGGATTGTTACTGAATTCAACTATGTTCTGGGCCTTGTATTCACTTACCAATGTCGCTTTCGAAATCGATACGATTGAGGCAAGACAAATTGAATTTACCCGTATGCGTCAGGATTCAGCTACTGAAACACTGCGTGAGATTGAAGTAGAGCTAGAGCGGCCTCCTGTTGTTCCTGAAACACCCTCTATCAATGTCTCAGACAGTGGTGTGGATGGAAATTTAGTGACCTTGGCACCAACAATAGATGTCGGTGGTGCTACCACGGGAATGAGCCTTTCTGCTGGCAATGATCGTGATGTAATACCATTGGTCAGGATTAATCCTGATTACCCACCAAGAGCTTTGAGTCGAGGCATCGAAGGTTGGGTTCAGGTTCAATTTACCATTAGTGAAACTGGCTCGGTGATTGATGCTACAGTGGTAGATTCTAGCCCAAAAAATGTTTTTGATGATGCTGCAATTAAAGCGATAACTCGTTGGCGTTATAACCCCAAAGTCGAGGGTGCGGTAGCGGTACAACGAAAGGGCGTTCAAACGATCCTCCGCTTCCAACTTGAGGACGAATAAATCATGTTTACCAAAATATCTAATACATTTTCTAAAACAGTTGTTTTTTTTCTTCTTGCTTTAGCTATGTCTCAAACATTATTTGCTCAAGGTGGTGGGCGTGCGGGTAAAAATGATGAAGAAGCTAGTAGCGGGCCAACAATTGACGCCCGTACGGGAGAGATTCTCACCGAAGCTATCGAGTTTCTTAATGCAGACGACAATGCAGCTGCAAGGGCAAAGTTAGGTGAATTGAATCTGGAAAGGCTAAGCCCCTATGAGAAAAGCCGTGTTGAACAGATGCTGGCATCACTTGATTTTGGTGAAGAAAATTTTGATGGTGCGCGCGCTCACATGCAGGCAGCTATTGATTCAGGCGGCTTGAACGAACAAGAAGATTCGCAAGCTCGTTATCAGATAGCTCAGATGTTTATGTCTGAAGAAAGATGGCCAGAAGGTGCTGCTGCCATGGAGAAGTGGATTGCATCCACCCCTACGGTCACTTCTGGTCCTTATTATTTGTTGGCCGTAGCTTACTACTCGCAGGACAAATTTGATGAAGCCCTGCCTCATGCTAGAAAAGCAGTAGAGCTAACCAGTCCCCCACAAGAAAGTTGGTTACAGCTGGTACAGGCTCTATTGCTCCAAAAAGAAGATTACCAAGGTGCTTTGGTGGTTCTTAAGCAGATGGTAAATTTATTTCCAGACAAAAAAGTTTATTGGCTACAGCTGTCTTCTGTATATGCAACATTAGAAGACTTTGAAAATGCCTTGGTCATTATGCAATTTGCCTATTATTCAGGTATGTTGACTGAAGACGCGGAACTGCGTCGTCTTGCAGACATGATGATGGTGCAAGATATGCCCTTCGCTGCTGCTACAGTATTAGCTGATGCTGGCGATAAAAAACTGATTACAACAGATGTCAAATATTACGAAAGCTTGGCAAATTCCTGGGTTGCTGCAAGAGAATATAAAAACGCTATACCGGTTTTGAACAGTGCAGCGAAACTTGCCGAAAACGGTAATACCTATGTTCGGCTTGGTGAAGTCAATATGCAACTAGAGGAATGGGATGCCGCTGCCGTCGCAATTAAAAGTGGCTTGGATAAAGGGGATTTAAGAGACCAAGCCTATGCACAGCTCATGCTTGGGATCTCTCTGTATAACCAGGAAAAATATACTGAAGCTCGTACGTTTTTAGAACGTGCTCGGTCGTCAGATAATCAAAAAAATACAGCAAATGGCTATATTCAATTAATTGAAAGCAAAGTCCGCTAATTGTAAATTGGAAATAAAAATCCACTTAAAATCTTTGTTTATACAATTTGCCAGAAGAATAAAGGGAAGAAAATGAGCATGAAGTACAGAATGTTTTTCTCGAAATTGATATCAGTAATGGTCATATTCTGCTTAAGCGGTCTGACTGGCTATGCCACAGCGTTAACCCTTGATGAGCTAATGGATAAAGTTCGTGCAGATTCGTCTGCACAAGCAAAAATTGCTACGCAACGGGAATCAACGTTTCGTGCTGCTAAGGAAGCACAGGATAAACTTTATAAAGACACTTTAGCCAAGCGTAATACTGCAGAAAATTTAAGTAACACTCTTAATACACGCATTGGCGATAACAGAATAAGAATAGATGAAATCAATGAGTTGTTGCGCGTAAACCAAGGTAATTTGGGCGAGTTATTTGGTGTAACAAGGCAGATTGCGGGCGATGCTTCTGGTGTTTTAACAGATTCGTTAATCAATACTCAGATAGTTCTTGCCGCTGGTGAAGAAAATCGTTTGGATTTTATGCGCAGAATAGCTTCATCGACCGCATTGCCATCAATCATTGATCTCGAGAGAATGTGGTTTGAATTGATGGGCGAAATGAAAGCAGACGGAGAAGTAACCCGTTATAAATCTCCAGTTTTGCAGGCTGATGGAGTAACTTCAATAGAAGAAGAAATCGTACGAATTGGATCCTATGGAGCGGTAGCTAATAATGAATATCTAGGCTACTTAACAGGTGAAGGTACCTTGGCCACTATTAGCCGACAACCGGCTGAAAAAGCCTTGATGACACTTGCGTCTGATCTTCAAAATTCTACTCAAGATACTGGCTATATACGTGCAATGGTTGATCCAGCTAGGGGTGCATTACTTTCCTTGTATGTTGAGCGGCCTGATGTGATAGAGCGTATTCAGAATGGAGAAGTAGTAGGTTGGGTAATAGTTTTTGTTGGTTGTATTGGTGTATTGGTTGCTCTCTTTCAATATGTCTACCTCTTTATGGCAAGATCCGCCGTTGCTTCGCAATTAAAGAAATTAAATGTACCTATCAAAAACAATTGTCTTGGACGAATGCTTATTGAGGTAACCGGCGATAAAAACCGTAATTTTATTAATGAACGCGCTGAGGTTGTTGAGCTTCGAATTTCTGAAGCGGTATTGCGAGAAATTCCAAAGTTAGAACGCTTCCAATCTTTCTTGCGCTTAGCGGTTGCTGCTGGTCCGTTGTTAGGTCTGATTGGTACTGTTATCGGGATGATCCTCACGTTCGACAGTATTACAGCATCTGGTTCCAGTGATCCAAAATTGATGGCTCAGGGTATTGGACAGGCAATGATTGCAACAGTACTAGGTTTGGGTGTTGCTATTCCTTTACTATTTCTCAATGCTGGTTTGGTATCACTTTCCAAAGGCGTAATACATGTGCTCGAGGAACAAAGCACTAGACTTATGGCGCATCGCTTGGGTAACTAGCTTAGTTGTTAGTGCAGATGTTACTGTTTGTTAAGTGTTTCTCAAATTTGATCCCGGGGATGGTTTCCTGATCCGGGATTAACAATATACAAGTCGACTTTTCTCATATCTTTTAGTCCCCTTCTAATCACTCTTCCCCTATCTACTCTGCGTACACTCTTCATCCATTACTTTTGCATTGCTCTGTTAGTTATCATCTGTAATGTTTTAGTTTAAACGTACTCATTTTTTAACGTTTAGGGGAAGTCTTACAAAGACATTTTTATAGATTTATTTCAATAAAGATGAAATTAATCCAATGATTTTTTGAATTTTAAAGACGCCACAGTCAGTCCAACTACAGTACAAATTATCAAAAAGTGTGTCGTAATGCACATTACTCAAGCTAGCTTTTCGCAGTTTTGAGTTGGGGGTTAGTCATGCTAGAACGCGCTCTACAATGCCTTTTTACCTTCTAAATCACTCTGACCGTCGCCCTCATGCAACAAAATTGGAGTATCCGCAGTTTGTCCAGTTTGTATCATCTGAAGCTAGGCAAGATCTCTTCATAGCATGGCAATTTCAAAGGTTTTAATCATGGTATGAAGTTGCACAAACAAGCCTCATGTTGGAACAGACTTTTCCACAGCCCAAATTGCCCATAGATTAGAATTGGCTAATGATTATTTGTGATGGCATATAAAGCGTGAAATAGATAAATGTCGATAATATAAAAATGACTAACAACTTTAATAAACTGTCATTTTTTAAATGAGGCTAAACCAGATATTTTAGGATTTAAACTAAATTTATTGCTAGGCTGCTTGTAATAAACAGTCTAATAAAAAAAGCCCGCTTTATGCTTAGCAGGCCTTAAGATTCGATACTCTGATTTTATTGTGTCATCAATCCAGCACGGAGCGACAACAACCAATTTTTTACCGCATTAGCATCATCATCACTCACCCATTCACCCAGTTTGGGCATACCCAAACCGGAATATGCACCATCACGTACGATGCTGGTAAAAATGTCATAAGTAGCAGGAGCCGCATAACGCAAGTCGGCAAGTGCACCACCAGAAGCGCCACCGGCACCATGACATATCATGCAGCGTTTGCCGTATACATCTGCGCCGTGTGCCAATAAAGCGACGTCGCTGTTGAATGGTAGTTCGGTTAATTCAGGCAGTGCTTGGCCTGTGACCGGTACGATATTAGTGTCGCCACCAATAACAAAGGTCCACAGTCGGCCTTCGGGTTTGTATTCGCCGGTATCGTTAGGTCCAATTAAACCAGCAGAACCACCCCAGCCCACAAGTACAGATAAATATTGTTTGCCGTCTAGTTCGAATGTCACCGGCGGCGCCATGATGCCCACTCCAAGATCGACCTGCCACAGTAAATCGCCAGCATCAGCAGAATAAGCCCGCAACATTCCATCAGCACCGCCCTGGAACACGAGGTTGCCTGCGGTGGTCAGTGTGCCGCCATTAATCGTGAAAGGATAATCAATGACCCAGCGTGGCTCTCTTGCAATCGGATCCCAGGCTAATAGAGCCCCAGGGGAACGAGTGTCTGGGCCAGTACCACCTGCATATTCTGCTTCGGGGCGTGCCGGAATTCCGGCCATGGTGCCCATAGTCACACCTATGTTCCAAGTGCCAGGTTTATGAACAAAACCTTCTTCGATGGAATATGGAAAGCTGGTGCCCTGCATCGTGGGCAGGTAGATCAAACCAGTAACCGGATTGAAAGACATCGGATGCCAATTGTGAGCGCCACTGGGACCGGGCATCACAAAACTGATGGCGTTTTCATAACGCGCTTGGGGCGTTTCAATGGGTCTGCCACTTTCCAGATCAATGCCCGATGCCCACGTCACTTCGGCATAAGGGTCAGCAGAAATCAAATCGCCAGTAATACGATCCAAGACATAGAAGAAGCCGTTTTTAGGAGCCTGCATAATCACCTTACGCACCACACCATTAAAAGGAAGATCTGCGAGCATCAGGGGCTGTACGGCGGTGTAGTCCCAGTTATCAGCAGGTGTAGTCTGGTAGTGCCAGGCTACTCTACCGTCATCGACATTTAAGGCTACTATGGAAGACAAATACAAATTGTCACCTTCGCCGTTACTGCGTAATTCATGACTCCAAGGAGAACCATTGCCTGTACCGATATAAACCAAACGCGCTTCGGGATCATAAATAATGGAATCCCATGAATTGCCACCTCCACCTACTTCCCACCAGTTGCCAGACCAGGTTGCAGCCGCTTTTTCTACATCTTCATTTTCAAATCCATCAGCAGGGTTGCCAGGCACTACCCAAAAACGCCAAGCCTCTACCCCAGTTTCAGCATCGTAGGCTGTAACGTAACCCCGCGAGCCGAGTTCTGCGCCACCATTGCCGATAATTACTTTGCCATCAGCAATTCTAGGCGCACCGGTGATGGTGTAGGGACGTTCTGGGTCGACAGTTAATACATCCCACACCACTGCACCTGTAATGGCGTCTAGTGCAATCAGGCGGCCGTCAATTGTGCCTACAAAAACTTTATCTTCGTATAAAGCGACTCCGCGGTTGACCACATCACAACATGCCTTCCAGCCAATACTGCGATCCACCTGTGGATCGTAATCCCACAGTTGCTCACCAGTACGAGCATCGAGGGCAAACACGCTGCTCCAGGGACGGGTGGCATACATGATGCCGTTATGTATCAATGGCGTTGCTTCAAGGCCACGGAAGGAGTCGGTGTCAAAAGTCCAGGCCATGCCCAATTGGCTGACATTACTGGCATCGATCTGAGTGAGCGGGCTGAAACGGCTTTCGTAAAAATCTCGCCCATAAGTCAGCCATTCTTCGCCAGAGTTAGCGGCATTGGCTAAAGTGCTGGCGTTAGGTGAGGGAGTTAAGTTTTGGAGTTGTACCGTTGCACCTGTGGCTGATGAACCTGCTACGTCATCTGCCGCTGGTGCTTGATTATTTTCCCCAGAACATGCGACAAGTAGCATTGCCGAGCTGATTATGGTTGGCAAAAAAGCATTCTTAAATATTTTGATCATGGACGTATTCTCCCGTTCTATTATTCGATTGCTCGCCAATACTAACCTACTTCTGTAATGATCGTCATGGCAGTGGGAACATCTTTCGAATAGGTCATCTACCAAAACTTAATCAGCAAGGCAATTGGGTTTGGATGTTATAAAAAGCTAATTAGTAGATAAAAAAATGCCCGTAAAAACGGGCATTTTTTAATTGTAAATCTACATCAGTATTTGTAAGTATCCGCCTTGAAAGGGCCTTCAGCACTAACACCAATATATTCCGCCTGTTGTTTGTTCAGCTTGGTAACGACACCGCCAAAACCCAATACCATGCAGGCAGCAACTTCTTCATCGAGTTTCTTGCTCAACACTTCAACTTTCAATGCGGCTTTTTGAACAGCTTTGCTTTGGTCAGCAAATTTACGTTCCCACAAATACATTTGCGCCAGCACTTGGTTGGCGAACGAACCATCCATGATACGGGAAGGGTGACCAGTGGCGTTGCCGAGATTAATCAGGCGACCTTCAGACAACAGGATCAAATAATCTTCACTACCATCTTTGAGTTTGCCACGAATAACGCGATGAACCTGCGGTTTAACTTCATCCCACTTCCAGTTTTTACGCATAAATGCTGTGTCAATTTCATTGTCGAAGTGGCCGATGTTGCACACCACTGAGCCGGGTTTGAGTGCCTTCAACATGTTCTTGTCACATACATCGAGATTGCCGGTAGCTGTCACCAACAGATCTGTGGTTTTCAACAAATTTTCGTCGATGTCGCTGGGCTTGCCGGTGTTGTTGCCATTTATATAAGGCGAAACAACTTCATAACCGTCCATACAAGCCTGCATCGCACAGATCGGGTCGATTTCGGTGATTTTTACGATCATGCCTTCTTGGCGCAGGCTTTGGGCAGAACCTTTACCCACATCACCATACCCGAGTACCAGTGCTTTTTTGCCGGACAGCAACATGTCAGTGCCGCGTTTGATGCCGTCGTTCAAGCTGTGACGGCAGCCGTATTTATTGTCGTTTTTGGCCTTAGTAACAGCATCGTTGACGTTGATGGCGGGTACTTTCAAGGCGCCTTTTTTCACCATTTCCATCAGACGATGTACACCGGTGGTGGTTTCTTCCGTGATGCCGTGAATTTTTTTAAGCATTTGTGGGTAGTGCTTATGTACAACCATGGTCAGGTCGCCGCCATCGTCTAGGATCATGTTGGCATCCCAAGGCTTACCATTTTTGTTAATAGTTTGCTCTAAGCACCATTCGTATTCGGCTTCGGTTTCACCCTTCCAAGCGAAAGTCGGAATGCCGCGTGCTGCCATCGCCGCTGCCGCATGATCCTGGGTTGAGAAAATATTGCACGATGACCAACGTAATTCAGCGCCGAGCTCAATCAGGGTTTCCATCAAGACAGCGGTCTGTATAGTCATGTGAATACAGCCCATGATACGCGCCCCTTTAAGAGGTTTGGTTTTGCTATAGCGTTTTCGTAGCGTCATTAATGCCGGCATTTCGGCTTCGGCTAGTTGAATTTCCTTTCGGCCAAAATTGGCCAGCGCAATGTCTGCCACTTTGTAATCTGTTGTACTCATGGTGTTAATCCTGAATATCTAAGTTGGGGAAAGTGTTAGTTAATGCTGACCAAATGGATCAGGTTGCCCTGACCCATTTGATGTCCTCTGGATCTATTTTTTGATTTTTGCATCGGCACGTAAGGCTTCTGCCCTGTCGGTATTTTCCCAGGAAAATTCTGGGCGGCCAAAATGACCGTAAGAAGCTGTGGGTAAATAGACAGGACGCAACAAGTCTAACATTTTGATGAGACCGGCAGGTCTCAGTTCAAAATGTTTGCGCACTAGTTTGGTTATAGCGCCATCTTCAATTTTGCCAGTGCCAAATGTATCGACCAAAATGGAAGTTGGTTCAGCAACACCGATGGCATATGAGATTTGTACTTCGCACTTGGACGCAATCCCGGCAGCCACAATATTTTTGGCAATGTAACGAGCCAGATAGGCGGCTGATCTGTCCACTTTGGATGGATCTTTTCCGGAGAATGCACCACCACCGTGTCGTGCCATACCACCGTAAGAATCTACGATGATTTTGCGGCCAGTCAAACCACAGTCACCATATGGGCCGCCTACTACAAAACGGCCGGTGGGGTTGATGTGGTATTTGGTGTTTTTATCCAGCCATTTGGCGGGCAATACTTTTTTGATGATTTCTTCCATTACTCCTTCTTGCAAATCTGCCAGCGATACATTTTTAGTATGCTGAGTAGAAAGCACAACTGCATCTATGGAGTGTGGTCTACCTTTAACATAACGAAAGGTAAGTTGACTTTTGGCATCGGGCAGCAGAAAGGGTAGGATTTTTTTCTTGCGAGCTTCAGCCTGGCGCTGCACCAAACGGTGGGCGTAGGTGATGGGAGCAGGCATCAACACTTCAGTTTCATCTGAAGCATAACCAAACATCAAACCTTGGTCGCCAGCGCCTTGCTCTTTATCATCGGAAGAGTCTACACCCTGACCAATATCGCGAGACTGTTCACCAATGGCATTGAGAATGGCGCAGGTTTTGCCATCGAAATATTTTTTGGAATCATCGTAGCCAATATCACACACTACTTTACGAATGATTTTTTCGTAATTGATATTGGCATCGGTTGTCACTTCGCCGGCTACAACTACCATACCTGTTTTTACAAGTGTTTCAACAGCGACGCGAGATTTTGGATCTTGTGCCAACAAGGCATCTAGTATGGCATCCGAAATCTGATCAGCCATTTTATCTGGGTGACCTTCAGATACGGATTCGGAGGTGAACAAAGCAGCTTCTGACATATTTTTAACCTTTATTATAGAGTCTGTTTTTGAACTTCTGCGTTGATGCAGGTGCGCGACTCTATCATTGCCAATGGGACTAAGGCAAACCTCAAAAGTATGTATTTAAGCGAGGTTAATGGCCTTGTTTCGAGACCTGAACCGGTAGCATTATTTATAAGCCTGTTAGACAATGAGTGTCAGTTTTTTCGTGTGTTGCTGGCTTTACGGGCCCGCAGTATCAGTTCTGCAAATACCCTGCAGCAAGCCAAACTTTAAGGAGTATCAGGATGGGATCCCCCAGCCGTGCCGGCAATGAGCGTAAAACTTCACGGCGTGAATGTGCCAATGCCATCCGTGCCTTAAGCATGGATGCTGTTCAGAAAGCCAATTCTGGTCATCCCGGTGCGCCAATGGGTATGGCCGATATTGCCGAAGTGTTGTGGCACGATTATTTACAGCACAATCCGGCCAATCCCAACTGGATTAACCGTGACCGCTTTGTGTTATCCAATGGCCACGGCTCCATGTTGTTGTACTCCTTGCTTCACCTGACCGGTTATGAATTGAGCATTGAAGACCTGAAGAATTTCCGGCAACTGCACTCTAGAACTCCTGGCCATCCTGAATATGGCTATACAGCGGGTGTGGAAACCACTACCGGTCCGCTCGGGCAGGGGATTGCGAATGCAGTGGGAATGGCAATTGCCGAACGTACTTTGGCTGCTCAATTCAATCGTGATCAATTTGCCGTCATCGATCATCATACTTATGTCTTCGCTGGTGACGGTTGTCTAATGGAAGGCATTTCGCATGAAGTCTGTTCCTTGGCTGGCACCTTGCAGTTGGGGAAATTGATCATGTTCTACGATGACAACGGCATATCTATAGATGGTGAAGTGCATGAGTGGTTTACCGATGATACAGCCGGTCGCTTCGCCAGTTATGGTTGGCATGTGCTGCACGCTGACGGCCATGATGCCTTGGCTATAGTCACAGCAATTGAAGCAGCGCGCGCCAATACAACGCAGCCCTCGATCATCATTTGTAAAACCATCATTGGCTACGGTTCTCCCAACAAACAAGGCAAGGAGAGTTGCCATGGATCGCCGCTAGGTGCTGATGAAATTGAGGCAACACGAGCCAAGTTGAAATGGCATCATTCGCCTTTTGAAATTCCGGTCGAGATTTATCAAACATGGGATGCAAAAGAAACTGGCTTTCAAGCGGAATCGAAATGGCGAGCAAATTTTGCCCATTACGAACAGGATTATCCCGAACTGGCAATGGAGCTGATCCGCCGTATCAAGGGTGAGTTTCATGACGATTTCGAAATTCAGGCAGATGAATTTATTCAGCAATGTCAAACCAAAGCAGAGTCAATTGCCAGTCGCAAGGCTTCGCAAAACAGCATCAGCACTTTTGGTAAGTTGTTGCCTGAATTGCTGGGCGGTTCTGCCGATCTCACTGGCTCCAACCTTACCAACTGGAGTGGCAGTGTTGCAATTAACCGCGATCCGGCCGGCAATTATATTTATTACGGAGTGCGCGAATTTGGCATGGCGGCGATCAATAACGGCATCGCCCTGTACGGTGGTTTTATTCCTTATGCCGGCACTTTTTTGGTATTTATGGATTACATGCGCAATGCTGTGCGGATGGCAGCATTGATGCAGCAACACAGTATTTTTGTATTTACCCACGATTCCATCGGCCAAGGCGAAGACGGCCCTACTCATCAACCCGTGGAACACATTGCCACTTTGCGTAACACACCCAATTTGATGGTGTGGCGTCCGGGTGACGCGGTTGAAACTGCTGTGGCTTGGAAATCTGCTTTACTTAACCGTACTGGTCCTACTGCATTGGTGTTATCGCGGCAGAATCTAACCGCTTTGGCACGCACACCAGAACAGTTGAGTAACATCAATAAAGGTGGCTATGTATTGTGTGACTGCGAGGGTCAGCCAGATGTAATAGTAATTGCCACGGGATCGGAAGTTGGCATCGCCCTGCTGGCAGTACAAGAGCTGCAAGCCCGCAAGAAAAATGTGCGGCTGGTGTCGATGCCATCAACCACCTTGTTCGATGCCCAAAATGATGCGTGGAAACAACTTGTGTTGCCCACAAATGTGAGAAAAAGGGTTGCGGTTGAAGCTGCTCATGGTGATGGTTGGTATAAATACGTTGGGATGGATGGAGTAATTCTCGGCATGAAGACTTTTGGTGAGTCAGCACCTGGGCCTGTAGTAATGAAACATTTCGGATTCACTGCAGCGGTAATAAGCGCTGCGGTAGAGAGTTTGCTCTGAGTTACCGGCTTGCCATCAATGGGCTCGGCCGCATCGGCCGTAGTGTGTTGCGTGCCTATTTTGAAAATGCCGAATTTAGTGGTCCAGACAGTGGACTGGAAATCGTGGCGCTCAATGAGCTGGCTGACATTCAAACTCTAGCCCACCTGCTGCGCTACGACAGTACTCACGGAAAATTTTCCGGTACGGTTGCTGTGATTGGCAACCATCTCCTTATCAACGGCAGACAGCTGAGTGTTTCGCAAATACCCGAACTAACATTACTGCCTTGGCAAGAACACAACATCGATCTGGTGCTAGAGTGTACAGGGTCTTTTTCCGATCGCTCCAACGCAGAAATTCATTTGCAGCGAGGCGCGCGTCGCATGTTGTTTTCCCAGCCCGCTGCAGCTGATGTAGATTGCACCATTGTCTATGGGGTGAACCAGCAGCTTTTGCGCCGCGAACACACGATTATTTCCAATGCCTCCTGCACCACCAACTGCATCGTACCCGTGATCAAGTGTTTGCATGATGCGCTGGGTGTCGAATGTGGCGTTATCACCACTATACATTCCGCGATGAATGATCAACCGGTGCTCGATGCCTATCACCACACCGACTTACGCAAAACACGCAGTGCATTTCAATCTATTATTCCAGTCAATACAGAACTGGCGCGCGGCATCGATCGAATATTGCCAGAACTAAGTGGTCGATTTGAAGCGCAGGCCATGCGCGTGCCAACGGTAAATGTCTCTGCAATTGATTTGTCAGTAGTGGTCAACACCAACACCGGCAAGGAGGAGATCAACGAGATTATTCGTGCGGCATCAGCCAGAATGTTGCCCAACGTATTGGCCTTTACCGATGAACCCTTGGCATCGTGCGATTTTAATCACGATCCACGTTCAGCCATCGTCGATCTTGGTCAAACCCGCGTCAGCGGTAAACGTTTGGTCAAGGTATTGACCTGGTTCGACAATGAATGGGCTTTTGCAAACCGTATGCTGGATGTAGCGCGTTTGCTAGCCCGTTTATAAAATGCTGGCCTGCTTACGTACTCTACTGCATCAAATTGCTTGCTAGCAGTTAAGTGAGTTTGCGCTGGCACCCTGTAAATTCAGACCGAGAGATATAGGACTTATTTAGTCGTACCAAAACTTTGTGCCAGCGGAAAATTTCCATCAAAAGGCGGCCAGTTGGGTACGGCTCTGGTCGGTTCAACGTAGTACATTGCAGTATAGATGCCACGCAACAATCCCCCGTCAATTTCAAAAACGTCCGAAAAATGGTTGCGGCGTTTAGGGTGGCCCGGTTCGCGGATGAACACCGCAGAGGCCACTACTACTTGGGCTTCTACATCGACCACTGCCCAACGGCGAGCCGCTACATTTAACACATTGAAAGTCGAAGTGCCCGAGCGACAATCGCTAAGACCGTTCAGGCCACCATCGTTGACGCGTTCTGGTGGTAAGGGATTGCCGGTTGTTTTTTGGCCGTTTTCTTCACGAAAACAGCCGGGATGGGCGCGTTCAATGTTGGGATTACGATTGACGATTCCATCCCAATAGGAGTTGGTGATATAGATCAGTTCTTCCCGAGAGCTGCGCTGTGCAACTGGCACTACTCGGTTCTGCGGAGGATTGCCGGTGGTCAAGTAATCGGCATCCCACAATACAGTACCTGCAACACCATCGACACCAGCGTCATTTTCACGCCCAATGAACCACTCCGCTTCACTGATTTTTTGGTTGTCAACCTTGATGCGCAGCGATACCACGGCGCGTACATCGCTTTCAACGAGGGTGCCGTAATACACAGCATTGCCGGTAAACTCATCCAGGTATTTGCGTTGCATTGCACCAAGTCCCGTTGCCGATTTCCACATACCTTCCCCTAGTGGTTGCACCACCGAATTTTCAGTATGCCGATAAATAGTGGCCAAGGGCGCAGCTGCAGGATTATGAGTAATCACTGCCTGGAGATAACTATCGAGGACTCTACTGAGGCAAGTGCGATCACAGGAATTTTCCTGAGCAAATGTCGGCAGGACGAATGTGCAATTTAGCAGAAAGGGGAGGGTGACAAATAAGCGATTTAGTTTCATCTTGATGCTCCGAGTGTAATGCTGTTTTTATTATTTACCGGCTGCGACAAAAGCAGTCGAATTGTCTGTTGCACTTGCAGTTAATGCAAGCTTAGTGGTGTAGGCCAAGTTAATTTTATTTTTTTGAAGTAGGGTCTCTAAATCAGTTCAATGAATGTTCTTACTAACATTTATTGAAGCTGGTGCAAGCAATGAAACCTACTTTTCGGTATCATGCCAGTCTGGATTTTTAGGCATTAAAAGAGAGTTTTATGGCAATTTTGGCAATGGCCAATCTTGATTTGCGCAATCAGCGGGTGCTAATTCGTGAAGATTTAAATGTACCTGTAAAGAACAATAACATCGTCAACGATGCTCGTATCCGCGCCGCACTCCCTTCCATCAAGTTAGCCCTCGCTAAAGGGGCCAAAGTAATATTGATGTCGCATTTGGGGCGACCGAAAGAGGGCTTGCCTCTTGCCGCTCAAATGGAATTTGCACTGATGCCAGTGGCAGTTCATCTCGGCCAACTGTTGGGTCAAGAAGTTAAAGTAATGGCGCCTGATTTCACTGCTGCTGATTCACATACAATTTCTGCAGGCCAGTGTGTGTTGCTGGAAAATGTGCGTATTAATGTGGGTGAAAATGCTAACCTCGATGACTTGGCCTTATATTACGCCAGTTTGTGCGATGTTTTTGTGATGGATGCTTTTGGTACTGCCCATCGAGCCCAAGCGAGCACCCATGGTGTTGCGAAATTTGCCACAACTGCATGCGCCGGACCCTTGCTGGTTGCAGAACTAGCAGCCCTAGATAGGGCGCTTAGCAATCCGGTGCGGCCTTTGGTTGCCTTGGTAGGTGGTTCTAAAGTATCGAGCAAATTGCAGGTACTCGAAACGCTTGCTGCTAAAGTGGACGCATTGGTGGTTGGTGGTGGTATCGCTAATACTTTTTTAGCTGCAGTGGGTAAACCAGTTGGTAAATCATTATATGAAGTTGATATGCTCGATTACGCCAGAAAAATTATGAGCAAGACTCACATTCCCTTGCCGATAGATGTGGTCGTGGCGAGCGAGTTTAAAGAGACTGCGGTTCCTGAAATAAAACATGTTGATGCTGTGAGTGCAAACGATATGATTTTGGATATAGGTCCACAATCGGTCGCAGCATTACTAGAAACCATCGGCAAAGCCGGAACAATTTTGTGGAATGGTCCGGTCGGTGTGTTTGAGTTTCCGTCTTTTGCCAAAGGCACGGAAGCAGTAGCTAGGGCTATTGCCGCTAACACCGGTTTTTCTATTGCTGGAGGCGGTGAAACTATCACCGCAATAGAAAAATACGGCATCGAACAGCATATATCCTACATCTCTACAGGTGGCGGTGCATTTTTGGAGTTTGTACAAGGTGATGTATTGCCTGCAGTGGCCATATTGGAACAGCGTGGCCGTTAATCCACGAACACAGTTAACGATTACAACGTGATTTACCTATTAACCGAATTAACTCTTACATTTTTTCAGTAAAGGAAACCAACATGGCCCTTATCAGTCTTCGCCAATTACTTGATCACGCTGCTGAGCATACTTATGGTGTGCCTGCTTTCAATGTCAACAACCTCGAACAAGTACGTGCCATCATGATGGGAGCTGATGAGGTCAATGCTCCTGTTATATTGCAAGCATCGGCTGGCGCGCGTAAATATGCCGGTTCCAACTTCCTGCGCCACTTAATCGAAGCGGCCATCGAAGAGTTTCCGCATATTCCTTTGGTAATGCATCAGGATCACGGTGTTTCGCCTTCGATTTGTCAGCGTTCCATCCAGCTGGGTTTTTCTTCCGTCATGATGGATGGCTCGCTTGGGGAAGACGGAAAAACACCAATGGAATACGACTACAACGTAAAAGTCACTCGTCTGACTGTGGAAATGGCACATGCTTGTGGTGTGTCAGTCGAGGGTGAAATGGGATGTTTGGGCTCGCTGGAAACCGGAATGGCAGGCGAAGAAGATGGCATAGGTGCTGAAGGCAAACTTTCAATGCATCAAATGTTGACTGATGTGGAAGAGGCAGCGCGTTTTGTCGCAGATACCCAAGTAGATGCACTGGCGATTGCTGTTGGTACCAGTCATGGCGCATATAAATTCAGCCGCCCACCGACAGGCGATATTCTGGCCATCAATCGTATCCGTGAAATTCATCAACGTATTCCCAACACTCATCTGGTGATGCACGGCTCGTCTTCAGTGCCGCAGGAGTGGCTCGCCATCATCAATGAGTTTGGTGGAGAAATTACTGAAACTTACGGAGTGCCAGTCGAGCAAATACAGGAAGGTATCAAAAACGGCGTAAGAAAAGTGAATATAGATACTGACTTACGCTTGGCCTCAACCGGTGCGGTACGAAAGTTTCTGGCGCAAAACAAGTCTGAATTCGATCCGCGTAAATTTTTAGCACCAACGATAATAGCGATGAAGGATGTTGTTAAAGACCGATTGCAGGCTTTTGGCACGGCCGGTCAAGCATCCAGCATAGGCAAGATTTATACGTTGGAGCAGATGTCGAGCCGGTACAGTAAAGGGCAGTATAAATCGAAAGTGCACTGATCAAGATCGGGCGAGCAGTGTCTTTACTCCAGAGGGCGTTGCCATCAGTAAAATGTCTGCAGGACGGCACGCGAACAAACCGTTGGTCACTACACCAGTAATCTGATTTAGATCCGTTTCAAGTTTGCGCGGATCAATAATAGACATGTTGTACACATCTAGGATGATGTTGCCGTTATCGGTTACACACCCTTCGCGATAAACCGGATCTCCACCAAGCTTTACAATCTGGCGTCCCACATGGCTACGTGCCATTGGAATAACTTCCACGGGCAAAGGAAACTTGCCCAACACATTTACAAACTTGCTGTCATCGGCAATACACACAAAAACCTTGCTCACGGCTGCAACAATTTTTTCTCGGGTGAGGGCTGCTCCTCCGCCTTTTATCAATTGTAAGTATTCGTTGGCTTCATCCGCGCCGTCTACATAGATGCTGACTTCTGCCACGCTGTTTAATTCAACAACAGGGATGTTGAGTGCTTTTAGTCTACGCGCACTTTCTTCAGAGCTGGCGACGGTGGCAAATATGTCGTATTTAAGCGCAGCCAGTTCAGCAATAAAAAAATTGGCTGTAGAGCCTGTACCCACGCCAATTACGCTGTCACTTCGCAGATTGGTTTTCACGTAATCGAAGGCGGCTTTGGCAACGGCTTTTTTCAAATCATCTTGTGTCATGTATGGCTCTTAATTGTAGCTGCTCGCTAGTCTATCCAAGATGCGGCGAGTGGGCGAGTGGGCGAATCAAAAAAACTCTTTCCAAGCGCGGGAAATACCCATATAGTTCATATGGTTGTGAGATATTTATAAATAATAGATTGGAAATGTTTCATAACTGGCCGTTCTAAAGGACTTATAAATTTTTGATTCAGAGCGTTTATATGAATAAAAAACCTGATTTTCTAATCATTTTGTTTCTGGTTTTTGGCGTTGGCATTCTGATCAGTACTGTGGCACAAAGCGGATTGTTATAGTTATTGGTTAAAATTTTGCTGTTGTGCACTAGATTTGTGCCAAGTTTGATCTGTAACAATTGCGCTTAGGGGGACATCCCAGGACGCGACCTCCAGTTTCTCTACCCGCTGACATTCATGTGCCAGCCCCAGCAACACCGGACTTTGCCGTGTACTGCGCCGTAAAAATGCAAAGGTCTTGTCGTAGTAACCTTTGCCCATTCCCAATCTGTTTCCAGCATCGTCAAAAGCCACCAATGGTACTAGAACCAGGCCTAAAGCAAGTGGCGTACACAACTGTCCAAACAATGGTTCTGGTATGCCGTAGCGGTTGGTAATTAATTTCTGACCTTTCTGCCAGCGTCTAAAATACAAACGATCAGTACCGACCTTGTTCATGACGGGCAGATAACATTCTTTGCCGCGTCGCAATGCTTCGCGCAGCAGTAAGTTGGGGTTAATTTCACCATCACGCGCAAAAGAAAAAGTAATTCTCCGGCGGAACCGAAACAAAACACTGGTGCCTACCTTGTGCAGGAGTTTTTTTGCGGCAGTAGTTTGTTGTGTATGCGACAACTGCCTGCGCCGCTGGCGCATTAGTTTACGTAATGCTGCTTTGCTATGCGGCAGTTTTGTAGAGGAGGTCACATTAATGTCCAAATGCGGCTACGTTTGTAGAGCCTGAAGCGTTTGTAGAGAATTACAAAAACAAATTGAATCTTACAGTGTGTAGTTAACAAGTGGGTCAGGGTGAGAGAGGAGAAAAAAGAGAGCAGAGAAAAGCAAAATAGCTGAGAAAAAAAAGATAGCAAAAAACGAAACAAGTTCCCCGGGACACCGCTGCTGAAATAGTCCTGAACCGAACGGTTCAGGTGGTGGCCAGTCCGACGTATTAGGCTTTCCGACAAGCGGACATGCACACCACGTCTTTGGGCATAGCCTCCGGGTTTCAAATATCGGCTCAAGAACACTTTCAACTAGCAAATATCCCAGGGGAGATCATTGTATGCTTAAAACAGTGATTAAGAAAAAGAATTACTGCAGAAAATATTAAATTTTTATTTGACGACTTGCCATCAGTGCTGCATCAATCTTTTTTTCTAGTATTTTTATTTCGTATGCAGAATTAGATTCACTAGAGAGGCTGGTCTTGCCCATCTTCAGTAGATCGTGCGTGATATTTATTGCTGCCAGTACCGCGATTTTTTCGTAGCCCAGAGAACTGCCGCTCTTACGTACATCTTCCATTTGCTGATCTAGGTAACGAGCCGATTTACGTAATGATTCTTCTTCATCGGCTGGGCAACTGATCAGATAATCACGTCCCATAATGTTGATGGTTACAGAGCCGGTAGTTGTGGGCATTACGATTGTCCTTCTTCCAAAGTTTTCAGACGTCGTAAAACTTTTTCCATACGCACGCGAGCCAATTGATTTTTACCAAGCATAACTTCACGCTCATTGCGCAGGAGATTATCTTTATCGCGCAACAACTGATTTTCAATATTCATATCGCTGCAAAGTTTTATCAACTCATCAACTTTGTTTTCAAGTGTCTTGAAAGTGCTGTTGCTCATGGTCTTTGGTCGTGGAGAAATACGTAGTTACTAACTATAAAGCGCAGTATGAAGGTAGGTCAACAAGTGATTGAAAAGAGAAAACATTTCATTTTTTGTGCCACTGTAAGTACGACAACAAGGTTTGGATCTAAGCCAAGTGGTATCATTAACTATCAACCTTGCAAGAGCCTATATGCAACCAGAATATACAATTATTACGCAGTTACTGGCCAATAATGGCATCACTAGTTCAGCCGCTGAATTACACGGACTGCTTACCGGTTTACTTTGTTCCGGTAATGTTGAGGCTGAGCCGGGCGATATCGGACTCTTGTTAGAGCCACCACTACAACTGCCGGCCATCGTGCAACAACTGCTCGAGCGATTTACAGCAACCGCACAAGAACAACTGCGCAGTATTGATTACAGTTTTCAACCGTATTTGCCTTCCGATGACAGCAAAATAGTTGAGCGGGTAACAGCGCTGGGTGCTTGGTGTGATGGGTTCACGGTGGGTTTTGCGGCGAGTTATATCCGTCCTGAATCCAAATTGGGTGCAGAAGTCAGTGAAATTCTGACTGACTTTGCACAGTTTGCGGATGTAGGTGAAAATCAAAGTGATTTGTCCGAGCAGGACGAAGCCGATTATATGGAGCTAATGGAATATGTTCGTATGGCGACCATCACTGTGTATTTGCATGTGGTAGGTGTTGAGGTCGTAAAAACTGAAAGTGAAAAATCAGATGAATATCCCGATGCCGGTTTTCTACATTAACACTCTTATTTTTTTTCTGTGAGAGTTGTTGTGGAGCTCGAATCCTCATTTGGCCGTGTGTAAAATGTAGTTCTGCTTAAACAGTACGCCTGACTCACAAGAAAAAAACTCCATTCTATACGGAGTTTTTTTAAAAATTTAGAGTAGCAAATATGTCGATATCCCAAAAAGAATTCCAGCAACGTCGTAGTGATTTGATGAGCCACATGGAGAGCAACAGTATCGCCATTTTGGCGTCGGCTACTCCTATTGTGCGTAATGGAGACAGTGAATATAGATATCGACAAAACAGTGACATGTATTACTTGACGGGTTTTTCTGAAGCTCACAGCGTTTTAGTATTGATTCCTGGCCGCGAACAAGGCCGATGCCTGTTGTTCTGTCAGGAAAAAGATCCCCTAAAAGAATTATGGAACGGGAAACTACTTGGCCCAGAATCCGCTATCACTCATCTGTGTATGGATGATGCGTTTCCTATAACGGATATTGATGACATTTTGCCTGGGTTAATCGAAGGTCGTGATCGGGTCTATTACGCCATGGGAAAAGATGAGCTGTTTGATCACAAGGTAATGGAGTGGGTAAATGTGGTGCGTAAAAAAGTACGCAGTGGGGCGCATTCACCGGGCGAATTTCAGGTGCTTGATCATCTGTTGCATGAGATGCGTCTGATTAAATCCAAAGCAGAACTGGATTTGATGAGAGAGTCCGGTCAAATTGCGGTGCGGGCACATAAACGTGCCATGCAAGTATGTAAGCCGGGTTTAAATGAATATCAGGTGGAAGCGGAATTCATGCACGAGTTCTTCAAAACCGGTTGTCGTGCCCCTGCTTATACTTCCATTGTGGCAGGCGGAGCCAATGCTTGTATTCTGCACTACACAGAAAACAATCAGCCGCTGATAGCAGGCGATCTTTTATTGATTGATGCCGGTTGTGAATTCGAATATTACGCATCCGACATAACCCGTACCTTTCCAGTCAATGGAAAGTTTTCAGCAGAACAGAAAGCAATTTACGAACTAGTGCTCAAGGCGCAATTGGCCGCGATCGACACCATAAAACCTGGTTGCCACTGGAACATACCGCACGACACAACAGTAAAAGTGTTGACTGAAGGTTTGGTGGAACTCGGACTTTTGCAGGGCGATGTCGCGCAATTAATCGAGACTGGAGCTTATAAAGATTTTTACATGCATCGTGCAGGCCATTGGCTGGGTATGGATGTCCATGATGTTGGTGATTACAAGATAGAAGGAAAATGGCGTGAGTTGGAACCCGGCATGGTGCTGACTGTGGAGCCAGGTTTGTACATATCTCCTGCTAATAAAAACGTTGAACCACGCTGGCTTGGTATTGGCGTACGGATCGAAGACGATGTGGCTGTCACTCGCTCCGGCTTTGAAGTTCTCACCAGCGGTCTGCCGAAAACTGTGCAGGAAATTGAAACATTTATGGCGGCAGCCTGAACATCTTGAAAGTATATAAAATTTTATGTCTTTGACTGTAAACAATCATTACGACGTTGTAATTGTCGGTGCCGGTATGGTGGGTGCCAGCTTGGCCTGCGCACTTACACACGGCAGTGGTTTTGAGGGGCTCAAACTTTTGCTAGTTGAAGCAAGCCCCGTGCTTGCCAGTTCACCAGTCCAACAACCGGGATTTGATGCGCGCAGTACAGTCCTTTCTGCCGGAACCATGGCCTATTTTTCGCAACTAGGATTGGATCAAGAATTGTTGAGCGCAGCGGCACCCATTACTGAAATACATGTATCAGATCAGGGGCGAATAGGCGGTGTGCATCTCGACAGTAAGCAGCAAGGAGTCAGTGCACTCGGTCATGTGATCGAAAACATAAATCTTGGACAAACTCTGAACCAAGCTCTTCTGCACGCTGCCAATTTAGAGTTGTGTGCTCCGGTACAAGTTACAGCTATTAACCCTTGTATCGAAGGCATGCAACTGCTGCTTGCTAAAGTTACAGACAACAACACAATAACGGGCATTACCCAAGCAATAAATTTTCCTGAAAATAAAGAAATTACTGCGTCGTTAGTGGTGCTAGCAGAAGGAGGACGTTCGAGTTTATGTGCCAATCTTGGCATCGAACACTACAGTCATAATTACAACCAAAGTGCGCTGATCGCAAATGTGGCGTTTACCAAGCCCCATGCAAGTTGTGCTTACGAACGGTTTACGCCCAAAGGCCCGCTAGCCTTGTTGCCGCTTGAAGATCGAGAGGGCGTGCATCGTGCAGCATTGGTTTGGACGCACAGCAGTGTAGACATCAGCGAGATTATGGCGATGAAAGATGAAGCCCTTTTGCAACAACTACAACAAGATTTCGGCAAAAAACTTGGGACTTTTACCCGTATTGGTAAACGTTCAATGTATCCATTGGCGCTGCAGTTGGCGCATGAACAAATTCGTCCTGCCCTGGTCTTGCTAGGCAATGTAGCGCATTCCCTACATCCGGTTGCGGGTCAGGGATTCAATCTGGCAATGCGCGACACCATGGCGCTTGCGTTTAACATTCGTGAATCGTTGCAGCAGAATGTCAGTCCTGGCTCTTTCACGCGCTTGCAATGTTATTTGCAGGCCGTACAGCAAGATCAACAACACACCATCAGTTTCAGTGATTACATGACACGGTTGTTTTCCAGCACTAACTGGCTCAGTACCTGGACACGTACATTCGGCATGGCGAGTATTGATTTGCTGCCACCGTTAAAACGTCAGTTGAATCGGCAAGCTATGGGTTTGGCACAATCGAGAATATCACTATCATGAAAGCGCTTGCGCAAATGCACGCTTGCGAAACTTCATTGTTGCATACCGACTTCAAACGTCATCCCGAATTACTTGAGCTAATGCTCGCGTCTGATTTTTATGAAATTTCAGCAGCCGGGCGCAGTGATCGCAACACAGTAAAACAGTGGCTTTTACAAAAAGACCCATCCTCGCGTTGGGAGTTGAGCCAGTTCGAAGTGGTAGAAATGACCAATGAAATACGCTTGGTGTCCTATCATGCCTTGCAACGAGAGCCAAACCTCTCACCGAGCAAGGGCAGTATGCACACATCAGTATGGAGCTACAGTGCCAATGTACAGTGCTGGCAATTACGTTTTCATCAAGCAAGCAAAATTGTATAACTAAGAGCGTTCCCAATTCTTCATATAGCTCTTCACTTTATTGGTCCCGCGCTGCTTGCCGCAATTTACTTTCGCAAACACTGGTGGCGCTCTTATTTGCTGCTGATGTTAGGTATGCTGGTGGACGTGGATCATCTGTTGGCACAACCGATTTATGATTCGCTGCGTTGTAGTATGGGGTTCCATCCTCTCCATTCCTGGCCGGCGATAATTGTATATATAGGGTTATGCATGCCCAGAAGTACCCGACTCATAGGTATTGGTCTTATAGTTCACATGCTGCTCGATACGGGTGATTGTCTTTTGATGTCAGGAGGATTCGCGCAGCTACGCAACTTTTTTGGCTAAATCCAAAGTTGTGCTGCTAGCGCTTCATCGTTTCTAAAAAAATCCAGCTAGTTCTTTGCATACGTGCAGAAAAACAGCACTTAATGCAGCACCGTATCCGGCTTCAGCTCGATGGGCTCGAAACCAAGTTGATCGACATCTTGCTGAGAAAATTCGTAGTGGGTATTGCAAAATTCACAATCCACTTTAATCAATCCTTCATCGCGTAGAATATTTTCCAGTTCGGTGCGGCCCATGGTGATAAGGGTGTTTTCCACCTTGGTTCTGGAGCAGGTGCAGGCAAAATGTAATAGTTTGGGCGTGAACAGTCTGACCTGTTCTACATGAAATAGATTGGTTAGCAGGCGTTCTGGTGTAAGACTAAAAATTTCTGCTTCCTGCAAGGTCGCGGCAAGAATGGAAATGCGGTTCCAATCTTCGACACGATCCCGCAGATTTAGACTGTCGTTGTCATGAAAAACTACCTGTGTTTCTTGCATAGGCTTGACTTTTGATTGGGGCAAAACCTGCAAGAACAAACCTGCTATTTGGGTGTCGCTCACATATAGTTGAAAATTTGCAGGTAATTGTTCGGACTGAATGAAATAGGAGTTGAGTGCATCCGTCAGAGACTCACCTTTAAGCTCTACAATACTTTGATAACGTTCTCCGGAATTTTTTATAACAGTGATTAACATCTGACCGTCACCGTAGATGTCTTGCAAGGTACCATCAGGTACATCGCCATGCCATTTTGCTATTCCTCTGAGTGAACCGGTGTGAGTAATCTGCGTTACCACGCTACGTAAAGGCCCCTTGCCCTGAATCTGGAGTATCATGGTGCCCTCAAATTTTACCGATGCAGACAGCAGTGTTATCGCTGCTAAGGCCTCTCCTAAATGTTTACGAACGGTGCCTGGATAAGGATAACGCTCCAGAATTAAAGCCCAACTTTGGTCGAGATAAACCAATTCGCCGCGAATGTCGAGGTGATCAAAGCTGAAGCGCAATAATGTGTCCTGATGTTTCATTTAAGCAGTCTTAGGCGTGGTAAGGGTCGGGGCAAGTACAAGGTATGTTCCATGCCGGTACTTTAGGGTCGGCATTCTCACTCTTTGCCAATATCGATTCAATAGAATTCAATTTTCAGAGGTAGTCTGTGTTTGCAGCAATGAATTTAAATGAGCGTTTGCTCAAGGCACTCGAAAAGATGGCTCTAATCGAGCCCACTCCAGTACAAAATGCAATGATTGAATTGGCTATGACTGGCAGGGATGTGCAGGCCAGTGCTGAAACTGGTAGCGGAAAAACTGCCGCTTATCTATTGCCCATTTTGCATCAGATGTTGCAACGTGCGGAGCCTAATACGGCAACACGCGCATTAATATTGCTACCTACCCGCGAATTATCCCAGCAAGTAGAAAAACATTGCCGTGATCTGGCGGCCTTCACTCAGATGCAAAGTTGTTTGATCGTAGGGGGCACCTCCTACAAGGAACAACAAGCCTTGATCCGCAAAAACCCGGAATTGATCATTGGCACTCCCGGCCGTATTCGTGAACATGTAGAAAAGAAAAGTATTGAACTCAAAGACCTGGAATTCTTGGTCCTTGATGAGGCGGATCGTATGTTAGACATGGGCTTTCGTGACGAAGTGATCACCATCATCAGAGCTTGCCCACCTAAACGCCAAACGTATTTGCTTTCGGCGACACTAGAGCATGAAGGAATTGGTCGGATAGCAACAGAAATATTAAAGGAACCTGCAATTGTTGCAATTGGTACTCACCGGGAAAAACACAGCAACATAGAACAACAAATAATTCTGGCTGATGATCCCAAGCATAAAAACCAGCTTACCAATTATTTAATTGCCAATTCCGAGTTTGACAAGGCTTTGGTGTTTACCAACACCCGTGATCATGCGCAGCAACTGTCAGACTTTTTGCAAAGCCAGCGTGACCGCCAGTCGAAAACAGAAAATATATGGGTCAAAGCCGGTAAAGGAAAAATGAAAGTTGCCTGCTTACATGGCGAAATGTCGCAAGATGACCGTAAACGTGTGATGCACTGGTTTCGAATCGGTGTGGTACGCGTGTTGGTGGCCACCGATCTGGCTGCCCGCGGTCTTGATGTAAAAGGTGTGGATCTAGTTCTTAATTACGAGATGGCACGTTCCGGTGATGAACACGTGCATCGTATTGGCCGTACGGGCAGAGCCGGTGAAAGTGGCCTGGCTATTTCCTTGATTGCGCCTCAGGAATGGAACCTGATGAGCAGTATAGAGCGTTATTTGAGTGTGCAATTTGAACACCGCACCATCCAAGGTATGGAGGCACGCTTTCAGGGACCTACTAAAAAGCCTGCGAAAAAATCTGCTAAAAAAATAGTCAAACCCAAAGTCAAAGTAGTGCCTAAAGCCGAACAACGCCACAGCTTCAAGAAGAATATCGGCAAGCGGCGTAAGCCCAGCGAGCTTAAACCAGGCCATGTGGTGGCAGATTCCAAAGTGGTCGCGCAAGACACCAGCGGTATGGCACCATTGAAAAGAAAACCTGTAAAAAAACCACCGGACAGTCTGCTTTAAATGCTCTAAATAGCCGAATTTTGGGGGGATTATTTATGTCTACTATTGATCGACCTAACACTAGTTCGTTGGCAACTACCAGTCATGAACCACTGGCGTCGCGCATCGCCCAAACCAGTACAGCATTTTCTACTGACGATTTGTCGCAAGCCATGATCGACAAAGTTAAAACCTGTCTGATGGATTTTATTGGCTGTGCTTACGAGTCGCGTGATTTGCCATGGAGCTTACAGGCCATGGCGATTGCCGAAAGTAATAAAGGCAGTGGGGCAACAATCATAGGATCGGCTATTGCTGCTACCTACGGCGATGCCGCCTTCGCCAATGCAGTGATGGGTCATGGCTTGGTGCGTGAGGATATGCACTCGGGCAGTATCAGCCATCTTGGCGTCGCAGTATTGCCAGTCTTGCTTGCACTCGCACAATACCGACGAATAAATGGTTATGCGTTCTTGTTGGCGACGGTTGTCGGTTATGAAGTCGGTGGCAGAGTAGGGCGCGCATTAATGGATGCCGACATTGCACGTATTCATCGACCGACCGGGATTACCGGTCCTGTGGCTGCGGCAATGGCAGGGGCAAAAATGCTGGCGCTCTCAGAAGAAGCCGCCACCAGCGCACTGGCATTAGGAGCCAATACCACGTTGGGGTTCAATCAATGGGCTTACACGGGCGGTAGCGAAATGTTTTTTCATGCAGGTTTTATCGCCCGCAATGCAGTGGCTGCCGTGATGCTGGCTCAACACGGGGCGTTTGCTTCGCCCTCGGCGCTTGACGGCGCGGCGGGTTTATTCGCATCGCTGCGCAAGCGTGAGTCTGCTGCCGCAGTCGAATTGTTCCAAGGCACGCCAGAAATTCTTTGGGTTTATCATAAGCGGGTGCCGGCATGCAATTTTGCCCAGACCCCTGTGCAAGCTGTGCTGCAGTTGCTGCGAGAAACACCTATCGTCGCAGAGAATATCGCAACTATTCATGTGCGTGTGCCACGCGCCGGGGCTTTGTATCCGGGGTGCGATTTCAGCGGTCCGTTTACCCAAATATTACAAGCAAAAATGAGTATTCAGTACAACATTGCTGCGGCCTTGATAGAAGGCGATGTATCAGAGCTTAATTTCACTTTGCTTAATCATCCACTTTTACATCGACTGTTGAGTCTAACAACACTAGCTGTTGATGATGACTTCACCAAAGTCTATCCAGGCCAGCAGGGTGCAGAAGTCATTGTGACCGAAATCGGAGGTACAGTTCACCGCGCCCGTCTCGATGACGTGGTTATGGCCAGTACCGACGAAGTACGTACCAGGTTTCGTGTAGCGACTGCAGCAGCCATGGGTACCACACGCGCTGCTGAGATTGAACACTTTATCGAAAATATTGAGCACAGCACCGATGTGGGGCAGCTTGGTGCGCTGCTTAGTAAGGCAGTAACTTAGTTAAGTTGGTTTCAAAAAATAGTGGATGTATTTTTTATTCAAGTGCAGGAGTCTGGCTCCAATCTAGATTTGCGGCTCGATAATTTCGCAACTCATTGAGAGTTTACATTCTATCGTTCACATCATGCCGGGCGTTGTTGCCCATCCCTTCTAATTGTCACCATAAAACGCGCAAGACTCTATTGCGATGGCACAGTTTTTGATATGTAGATTCTGTAAATTTATATAAACCCTTACAATGACTTAACATGATCTTTATCTGCGAGTGTTAAGATTTATTTATAAATAAATTGGCTAGGAGTCTTCTAATGAGCAGAAAAAAAATTGTTGTAATAGAAGATGAGCCCGACATCTTGGAGGTGCTCAGTTATAACCTCAAACGGGAAGGGTACGAAGTATTTAATGCCAGCGACGGCTTACGTGGCTTGGCTTTGGTCAAGCGTGAAGTCCCCGATCTGGTCTTGCTAGATCTGATGTTGCCGGGCATGGATGGTGTGGATATTTGCAGCACTATTAAGAAAGATGCACAAACTAGCAGCACTCTGATTATCATGGTTACTGCCAAAGGTGAAGAAAGTGACATCGTGCTAGGGCTTGGAGTTGGGGCAGATGACTATATTTCTAAACCATTCAGTCCCAAAGAACTTGTCGCCAGAGTCAAAGCCGTGCTGCGACGTGGTGTACTGGTGGATAAAGAAGCGGTTAAAGACAAGATTATACTGGGTGATCTGACTATCGATATAATCAAACATAAAGTCACCATAAATCAACTAGAAGTAAAGCTCACAGCGACAGAATTTCGTTTATTGCATTTTTTTGCTAGTAATCCAGGTCGAGTATTCTCGCGCGAACAACTGCTAAACCGGGCGCTGGGTGATGATGTTGTAATTGTCGACCGCAATATCGATGTGCATATCCGGGGTATTCGCAAAAAATTGGATATAGATCCCCCCATTATTGAAACAATTCGTGGTGTAGGATACCGAATGGCAGAACAGCTATGAGCTTGTTCGGGTATGCTTCGCCCGTATTTTGCTGACATTACTGATAATCATTTCATGTTGAAATCCCTTCTTTTCTGGCGCACTGCGGTTGAACATGTCCTATTTTTATTGGCGGCCGTGAGCTTAATCGCGTTGTGGTCACTGCTTAATATTTCCAGCACAGAACTTTCCCGCAACGAATCCCAATTACGCGCGCATGCAGTGTCGCTAGCACCAGCTTTGGTTGCACAACTGGAGGCGGCTGACTATATAGGCATTCAGTCTGTTGCAGATGTGCTGGCAACAACAACGCTTTTGCGTGTTACGGTTATAGATCGGTTGGGTGTGGTTGTAGCTGATACAGCGGAAGAACCAGCCCAAATGGACAATCATTTACAGCGCCCCGAAATCCAAATGGCAATTGCGCGCGGTGAAGGTTTGGCTGAGCGTTATAGTCAAACCTTGCAAGAAAACTTTGTATACCTCGCCGTGCCAATGATTTCGGCAAATGGTCAGATCGGTGTTATTCGAATCGCAAGAGCAATGGCAGAACTTGAGCAGACGATTACCAGCAAACAAGTCGAAGTAGTTGTTACCGCGACCTTTATATGGATGGTGTTGGCCGCCTTGGCATTGGTTTTAACTTGGTCTAAAACCGCAATCATTGAAGAAATTACCGATATAACCTCAGCCATTGCCCAGGGTGACTTCGAACGCAGGGTGCCCGAATCAAAAGTAGTTGGTTTGAAGCGACTCGCTGATGCCATTAACCAAATGGCACGAAATTCTGCACGCAGACTTTCCATTCTTACAGCCGACCGTAATCGCCTAGCGACTATTTTCACTGGAATGGTGGAAGGGGTGATAGATGTTGATCAGAAGCAAAACATCATCCACATCAATGAAGCGGCAGCACACTTGTTTAGTGTTGATCCAGATAAATGTCTGGGGAAGCCCGTGTGGCAGGAAATACGCAACCAAAAGATTACACAGGCACTCGATGACGCAATCCGGTATCGCTCCGTTATCAAAACACAAGTAGAGTACTCTCGGAACAACGCGCAACTGGTGATGGATATCTACGTTGCTTCTTTGTCAGATGACCAAGGTCAACCGATTGGAGCGGTAGTGGTAACTCACGACATCACCGAACTGCGAAACTTGGAGAAAGTGCGTACTGATTTCGTAGCTAATGCTTCGCATGAGCTGAAAACACCCATTACGGCAATTAGAGGTTTATCTGAAACATTAGTGGACGATCCAGATGTGGATCAAGCCACTCTCATGCATTTTATGGGGAGAATTCATGCGCAGAGTATTCGCCTATCGCATTTAGTTGTCGATTTGATGACCATTTCACGGCTTGAGTCCAATCAGAACACCAGCGCATTCACCCTGCTCAATTTTGGAGAATTGGTGAATCGGGCGACGATAGCGGCAGAAACGGCTTCTGAGTACAAAAACCAGCAAATTAAAGTGTTGCTGCCAATCGATAAAGTTGAAGTAGTCGGTGATCAACAGGAGCTTAGCCAACTGGTAGATAATCTGGTGGACAATGCCATCAAATACACACCGGAAGGTGGATTAATTCAGGTCAGGATGAGTGTGCAGGGTGTAGATGTGGTGCTGGAAGTGGAAGACAGCGGCATCGGTATCAGTCCGCAATATCAACAGCGGGTGTTCGAACGCTTCTACCGCGTGGACAAGGCTCGATCACAAAGCCTTGGCGGCACTGGTCTGGGGTTATCGATAGTCAAAAATATTGCTGAGAGGCATGGCGGGTTGGTAAGTGTCAGCAGTCAGTTAGGCAAGGGTTCAATTTTTATCTATCGTATGACGCGCGCCGGCAATTATTAAGACCTTTAAATTGGTTGCCGACAATCTTTATGCGTTCTTAATGCACTTGCGCCACAATGCTTTAACAAATAATCAACCCATTATGGTGGGCCAACCTACTGACGCTAACTGCAGTTGTTGGTGTAAAACATACCCAATGAACTTGATATAACCACTAATTCTAGTTTAATTTTTTTGCGTTTTAATCCACTTGGAGTCCACTTCGTATGTTCTGCCAAACCCCTCCCAAATTGTTGTTTACGTTAGCTATTTCTTTGTTGATGCTAGCTGCATGTTCACAAGAACCACAAACTGAAACACCAGCAGTTGCTGCAGCCGAAGTGACATCAGCAGTTGCTCCTGCCAATGGTGGAGTGGTAACTATGGACGGGTCCAGCACAGTATTTCCGATAAGCGAAGCAGTAGCAGAAGAGTATCTTGCCGTAGCGCCCGCTATCAGAGTGACTGTTGGGGTTTCCGGCACAGGCGGCGGGATTCAGAAGTTTATCGCCCAAGAAATTGATATTGCGGCGGCCTCCCGCCCAATCAAGGAAACAGAAGCAGCTGAAGCGGCAGCCAAAGGTATTGAGTATCTGGAAATTCCGGTTGCCTATGATGGCTTATCGATTGTGGTTAATCCTGCTAACACCTGGGTGGATCACTTGACATTAAAAGAGCTACAGATGATTTGGCAGCCGGGCAGCACCGTCGACAGTTGGGATGATGTGCGCCCTGAATGGCCAGCACAGCCACTGCGTTTGTACGGCCCAGGCACGGATTCCGGCACCTTCGATTATTTTACCGAAACTGTGAATGGCACAGCTGGAGCATCGCGTCCCGACTACACGGCAAGCGAGGACGATAACATTTTAGTGCAAGGTATTAGTGGAGACGAAAACTCACTGGGTTTCTTCGGTTACGCCTATTACATTCAAAATCAAAGTATCCTTAAAGTTGTCCCCGTTGATGGCGGCACTGGCCCTATCACACCATCACCAGCGACCATTAATGATGGCACTTATAGTCCGTTGTCCCGCCCGATATTTATTTATGTCAGTAAAACCAGTCTCCAGAAACCGGAAGTGCGTAATTTTGTAGAGTTTTATATCGACTCAGCAGCAGCGTTGTCTGCAGAAGTCGGTTATGTGGCTCTACCCACTGCTTCCTATGAAGCATCAAAAATTGCGTTGACCGGGTTTTGACCCCGGCTTTTTACTAGCATGACTTTTGGTCGCACATTTTAAGTATCTTTTAGTTGCGATCAAAAGTCCTCCAGCAAAAGCTTTCTGTATGGAACAACTTTCACCAATAGAATTCCCGGTAGGAAAAGGTAGTAATACCAGTATCCACAAAGCGGGGATGCGTTGGGGCGAATTCGTTATCAAGATCTGGCTGCAAGTGTGTGCCTTGATTTCGTTAGTGACAACAGCAGCCGTAGTAGTGTTGCTGTTGGTTGAATCTGTCAAGTTCTTTAAAGTGGTCAGCCCACTGGAATTCTTCTTTGGAACACGCTGGGTGCCCTTACTCGAACCCAGTTCGTTTGGGGTATTGCCCCTGCTGTGGGGTACCATGCTTATCACAATAGGTGCGGCAGTTATTGCGCTACCGATGGGGCTTGCTTGTGCCATTTATCTAAGTGAATACGCTTCCGATAAAATACGAGCGTGGGTTAAACCCACCCTCGAATTACTCGCGGGCATTCCAACCATTGTCTATGGTTATTTTGCACTGACATTTGTTACACCCTTGCTAAAGACTTTTATTCCCAACATTCAAGTGTTCAATGCGCTCAGTGGCGCCATAGTAGTTGGCATCATGATTTTGCCTATGATCGCCACCTTAAGTGACAATGCGCTGCGTTCTGTGCCTATCAGTTTGCGGCAAGCTGCGTATGCACTTGGGGCAACCTCTTATGAAGTAACGACCAAAGTGGTTGTGCCTGCCGGTTTGTCGGGTGTTATGGCCTCTTATCTGTTGGCTATTTCGCGCGCCATCGGTGAAACCATGGCGGTCACTATTGCGTCTGGGCAAACACCCAATCTGTCGCTGAGTATGCTGGAAAGTATCCAAACTATGACGGCATACATTGTGCAGATAAGCCTTGGTGATACACCCGCCGGTAGTGTTGGTTACCAAACCTTGTTTGCGGTGGCGACCATGCTATTTCTAATTACCCTAGTGCTTAATATTATCTCGCAGTGGATATTGTCTCGCTTTCGCGAGGTATACGACTAATGGCTTTTATCTCAGAACAAGAATATCAAAATTTACAGCATCGACATCGCAAGGCGCGGGTTTTCCAGCGTTGTTGCGCTGCAGTTACCTGGGCGAGTGTATTTCTGCTGGCGGTGCTTTTGTATCAAGTGTGTGCAGATGGACTGGGTTGGCTGGATTGGCAGTTTTTTAACAGTTTCCCTTCGCGGTTTCCGGATCGTGCCGGCATAAAGTCGGCCTTGGTGGGGACCTTGTGGATGATAGCCTTGGTGGCGGTATTTTCAATTCCAGTGGGGATTTCCTCTGCCCTCTATTTGGAAGAGTTTGCGGGTAAAGGCAAGTTCGCAAAATTTGTTGAACTTAATATTTCCAACTTGTCCGGCGTTCCATCCATTGTGTACGGCATTCTTGGGCTGGCTATTTTTGTGCGCTATTTTGCACTGGAACGTAGCTTGATTTCGGGTGCACTTACCATGAGCCTTTTGATTCTGCCTACGATCATTATTGCTGGCAGGGAAGCAATTCGTGGCGTGCCGATGAGTATTCGTTACGCCGCATTATCGTTAGGTGCAACCCGTTGGCAAACCACTTGGGCGCACGTACTGCCGGCATCTTTTCCGGGCATCATGACTGGCGTAATTCTGGCCTTGTCACGCGCCATTGGTGAAACCGCACCGCTGATCTTGATTGGCGCCATGACCTTTGTTGCCTTCCTCCCGCAAGGGCCAATGGATTCATTCACTGCATTGCCTATTCAGATTTATAACTGGGTGTCACGACCACAACCGGAATTCCATGAGCTTGCTGCAGCAGGAATTATTGTCTTGTTGGTAGTATTACTGCTGATGAATGCAACTGCTATCTACATCCGTAGCCGTACCGAACGGAGATTAAAATAATGTCTACTATGGAAAATGCTGATCTCGTAAACGACAGAAAAAAAATTCTGCCGCCAGCTGTGTTGGATTTGAAAGAAGTCAGTGTGCTTTATTCAGGCAAGGCCGCAGTTAAAAAAGTGTCCTGTCAAATTTTGCGTAATCGTATTACTGCCATTATTGGTCCTTCCGGTTGCGGTAAAAGCACATTATTGCGCTCCTTAAACCGCATGAATGATTTTGTGGATGGGGTAACTATTGAAGGCGAAATACTGTTCGCCGACCAAAATCTTTATGGCATCGAAGTAGATCCCGTGCAGGTGCGTCGCAGAATCGGTATGGTGTTTCAAAAGCCCAATCCTTTCCCCAAGTCTATTTATAACAATATTGCCTGGGGCCCGAGTATTAATGGTTACACTGGTTCGATGGATGAGCTGGTAGAACGATCGCTGTCACAAGCAGCTTTGTGGGATGAAGTTAAAGATCGCTTGCAGGAATCAGCGCTCAATTTATCAGGCGGGCAACAGCAACGTCTGTGTATAGCGCGCGCATTAGCAATGGAGCCACAGGTGTTATTGATGGATGAGCCTTGTTCAGCACTGGATCCTATTTCGACATCGCGCATTGAAGACTTGTTATTCGAATTGAAAACTCACTATACAATCGTAATCGTTACTCATAACATGCAGCAAGCAGCACGAATTTCGGATTACACTGCCTTTATGGAAATGGGGATTATGATTGAGTTTGGCGAAACTGATCAGATTTTTACCCGGCCCAATATCAAACGTACTGAGGAATATGTCACTGGTCGTTTTGGGTAAAGTAAAAAAGTTTAAGTCTGTAGCAAAAGCTGCTAAAAAGAGTTGGTAGTTAGAGCAAGGATTGAAGTTATAACTTATCAATTGGTATTTGAAGTAAAAATAAGAGTCTGAATATGTCATTACATCTGCAGCGTGATCTAGACGCCCTCAAGAAAGAAGTTCTGCAGTTGGGTAACCTGGTGGAGAGTGCTATAAATGCTGCAATTTTGGCTCTCAATAACCGGGAAACTGAATTGGCCGACAAGGTTATGCAGTACGAAAAGGAAATCAACGATAAAGAAGTATACATCGAGGAAGAGTGCTTAAAAATTCTGGCTCTGCACCAGCCGGTGGCAGTAGATTTACGCTTCATCGTGGTCGTGCTGAAGGTTAACAATGACCTCGAGCGCATGGGAGATTTTGCAAAAAATATCGCTAAACGTGCCATATTTCTGGCGACTCAACCCCCAATTCCGATATTCCAAGAATTTGCAGTGGATCTGCCAGTGATGGTGCGTAGTATGGTGCGCAAGTCGTTAGATGCGCTGGTAACTCTAGACGTTGACCTTGCCCGTAATGTGATCAAGATGGACGAAAAGGTTGATGAGATTAATCGCGAAATGTATGCAGAAGTACATCGCATCATCCAGCAAGACGCCAGCAAAGCAGAAGTTGCCATGAGCTTGTTGTCTACCTCCCGTTATATGGAACGTATTGCCGATCTGAGCACCAACATTGCAGAAGACGTTATGTTTATGGTGGAAGGTCGTGTTTTTCGCCATATGGAATAGCGCATGCACCCTCGTGCATGAGTAACTGTAAGGCCCCATTTCTTATGATGAAATTCGGTGTTGGCACTTCTTGCTTCAAAGCACTTTTGATTTCATTGATAGTATTTGGCACGCTCACCGCATGTGTGACAGCGCCGTCGCCTACAGTTGCGCCCACTCGTGCGCAAATTATTAATACCTATATAACCATCGCCCAGGCCGGTTTTGCAGATTCTTTGGAAACAGCACAACAACTCGAGCAGGCGATAGATAAATTGTTGGCTACGCCGTCTGCCGCAACTTTAAAAGCGGCGCAGGATGCCTGGCGAGCTGCGCGTGTTCCCTATTTGCAGACAGAAGCCTTTCGGTTTGGTAATGCCGTCGTGGATGAGTGGGAGAGTAAAGTCAATTCGTGGCCGCTAGACGAGGGCCTGATTGATTATGTGGCACCTGCTTATGGTCTGGAATCAGACAACAACTATTTCTACACCGCCAATATCATTGGTAATTCCTTGCTAGATATAGGCGGCATTAGTGTGGATGCTGCCATTATCAGTCCGCAGTTGCTGGCCGAAACCTTGCACGAAATTGACGGTGTGCCCACCAATGTGGCGACTGGTTATCACGCCATCGAATTTCTGCTGTGGGGGCAAGATTTAAACGGAACAAATCCCGGCGCAGGGGCGCGGGTATACACTGACTATTCCTTGCAGCAATGTACCAATGGCTCTTGCCAGCGCCGTCGTGATTATCTCAAGAGTGCCACTACACTGTTGGTCGCTGATCTCGACGAAATGGTGCAAAACTGGGCTGAAGATGGGGCCGCCACAGTTGCTTTGCATAGCAAGGGTGAGGCTGGCGGGCTGGCAACGATACTGACCGGCTTGGGCAGTCTGGCTTATGGAGAATTGGCAGGAGAACGCATCCGTCTGGGGTTTTTGTTGCATGATCCGGAAGAAGAACAAGATTGTTTTTCGGACAACACTCACTGGTCGCATTATTATGACGCAAAAGGCATAAGCAATGTTTACCGTGGTGAATATACGCGGGTCAATGGCACAGTGATTCAAGGTGCTTCGCTAGAACAATTAATCAAGAGTGAGGCGCCTGCGCTTCATGCCGAAATCAGCGCACGGCTGGAGGCAACCCAGTTGGCGATGACTACTCTAGTAGAGCTGGGGGAAGCCGGCACAACCTATGATGTGCTGATTGGTAGCAATAACGCGCAGGGCGAAGAGTTGATCAACCGCATCGTTGCTGCCTTAATGGAAGAAACCCGCACCATAGAAAAAATCATCAATCAGCTGCAATTGCAAAATGTTAGCATTGAAGGCTCCGACAGTTTACCAACACCTCGTTAATCGCAGCGGTGGCGTGGTCATGTTGACTCCTATAATAAGTTTCGCCTGCAAACCTGGTCGCCGTTTTTTTGTGCTCAGCGCATTGTTTTGTTTGTTGCTGGCAACTGGTGCAGCGGCCGCTCCTAATATAGATACACTCGATGCTGCAGTTGGGCTGGCCTTGTTTGAAAAAAACTGGGTTTCGGCTCCTGCTTCCACGACGGCATCCGATGGTCTGGGCCCTTTTTATAACGCCCGTTCTTGTGTGGCTTGTCATCCAGGGGCTGGCAGGGGGCAGACACCTGTCGCCTTGAATTTCATCAGTGTCGATCCGGTCTATGGTCAACTCATTCAGCAGCAGTCGGTAGGTGGGTTGCGGTCTGAAGCCAGGGTGCTTGTTGGTGTGACCGAACACACAGTTGCTATGAGTGATAACACAGAAGTTGTGATGCACTCACCCTCTTTCACATTAAGCGAATTACGTTACGGGCCCTTGCAGCATGAGTTGAGTGCGCGACTGGCACCATCACTACACGGTCTTGTTTTGCTGGAACAAATTACCCAAGAGCAAATGGCGTTACTGGCTGATCCACTAGATGCGGATGCTGATGGCCTTTCAGGTCGGGTGGCGTGGGTAAGAAATACCCAGACAGGGGTGATAGAGCCAGGTCGGTTTGGTTGGAAGGCCAGTGTGAGTACTTTAAATGAGCAGATTGGCAAGGCGCTCAGTCTTGATATGGGACTGGGCAATCCACTGTTTCCAAACTCTTATGGCGATTGCACGCTACAGCAGCAAGATTGTGTGCTGCTCCCCCACGGTAATTCACCAGAATCAAAGGAGCCTGAAGTTTCAGCAATCGCGCTAAATTTACTTTTGGTTTATGTACGGAGTTTGACCGCAGATTCGCTCAAAAACGGTACGGAAGCGGTGGTACCAAGCCAGGGCAGTGTATTATTCGACACCATTGGCTGTGTTGCTTGCCATAGGAGGCAATGGCAAGCAGGAGTACAACTGATTACACCCTATACGGATTTATTGTTGCATGACTTGGGCCCTGCGCTGGCCACAGCAAACAAGGCCACAACTGAGGTGGCAGATGTCGCTGAATGGCGCACCGCTCCTTTATGGGGTCTTTCCAGCAATCTTAGTTATTTGCACGATGGCCGGGCAACCTCAATAAGTGAGGCTATTCTTTGGCATAGTGGGGAAGCAGAGGGCAGTGTTCAGGCCTATAAAAACTTGGATAAGGAGGCGCGAGAAGTTTTGCATAGTTGGCTTAATGGATTATAATGGGAATCATTCGTAATTAGGAATCGATCACAATGCCCCGCTCCGGGATAGCCATTCTGTCTTTATTACTGAGTGCGCAACTAAGCGCCCAGACACCTCCAGATTGGACTGCCGTCAATCTTGCCCTTACCGATACCATCGTGATTCCTGCGTATGGTAAATTCGCCGAAAATGCCACCACCTTGCAGCAGCAAAGTGCTAGTTTTTGTTCTGATATCACCCCCGCATCCTTGGTAAACCTGCAGACAAACTACCAGCTGACTTTGGACACCTGGCAGGCAATGCAGAACATTCAGTTTGGGCCCATCACCTATTTCAACTGGAATTACCGTTTGCAGTATTGGCCTGATGACAATGGCACTGGTGCTCGGCAACTCGCCGCACTCATTAGCAGCAAAGATGTCAGTGTTTTAAACACTGAAACTTTCGCGCGTCAAAGTGTTGGTGTGCAGGGTTTTCAGGCGTTGGAACTGCTACTTTTCAGCGAACAAAGTTTAGCACTCTTACAGGGTGATCCTTATCAATGCCAGCTGGTACAAACTATTAGCGCCAACATTAGCGAGATAGCCAGTGGTGTTATGCAACGCTGGGTCGATGAGTTTCGCAGCACTATAGCCACGGCTGACGAACGTGGTTTTTTCGAAAGTGCACAGGATGCAACCATTGATTTCTTAAAGGCCACAGTAGAGCCCATTCGTACCCTGCAACGCCAAAAGCTGGAAGCGGTGTTGGGTGAAAATTTCGCAGCGTCCAGAATACGCCGTGCCGAATCCTGGCGTGCTGATCGTTCGATCCGCAATATGCGTATCAATGTCGCTAGCATTGACCTGCTATTTAATGGAGCTAGTCCGGCACTCAGTAGTGTTTTGCCGGCTGAAGATATTGAAGGCATTAATGCCAGCATAATCCTTATAAAAACGACGCTCGACTCACTTCCCGATTCAATGGCAGTGGTTTTACAAAGTGAAGCGGGATACAACAGTCTCAAACAGGTGGCCAGTGAATTTGATGCCTTGTATGAATTGCTTGAAGCGTCTTTGAAAAAAACGGATCTCTATCTGGGCTTTAATAGTCTGGATGGGGACTGACAAAAAGCGGTCATGTCCAGTAGCCATCTAGCTTCCAGCTCACTCACTATCTCCCGGTCAAATCATAATAAGGATTTGCTCATGCACATTAATCGTCGTCAATTACTGGGTCTCGGCATGCTGCTAGCAGGTGCTAGCTCGTGGGTGGTGGGCAAAGATATTCCTGGACAGGCATCCCTGTTTTTAAGCGCCGCCGCTGATGCTGCAGATGGCCATTGGGTTTATGGTTTTACCTTAACCCAAACAAATGCTGAACAGATGTTCAAGACTGCTTTGCCTGCGCGGGCGCATCATATTGCAGTTAATGCTCAATATGGTTTTTTTGTGGTTGTGGCACGTCGCCCTGGCACCTGGATGGTGTTAGCTGATTTGCACACAGGCAATGTAATACGTCAAATTCAAGTACCTGCAAATCGTCACCTGTTCGGGCATGGTGTTTTTTCGGCAGACGGACGTTTCTTTTATACAACTGAAAGTGACTTTGCCGACATGCAAGGCGACAGCGGTAGAGTGGTGGTGTGGGAAGTCACTGGTGAGGACGGTGTTGCAACACTAACGCGAATGCAAGAGTTTCCAACTTTTGGAGTTGGCCCCCACGAATTGATTTTGCTGCCCGACACACAAACACTGGTTGTCGCCAATGGCGGCATTCGTACCCATCCTGATCATGATCGAGATAATCTCAATATCGACAGCATGCTACCGTCACTGGTTTATCTCAACAGGTACAGTGGTGAGTTGCTCGAACAACAGTTTTTGCCATCCCAATTTCAGCAGGCCAGCATTCGTCATCTGGATGTTAATGCCGACGGCATGGTGGTAATGGCAATGCAGTTTGAAGGCGAGCCTTTTATGGAAGTTCCCCTACTGGCAACCCATCTGCGTGGACAGCCACTGCAACTATTATTAGCACCTCCCGACGTGCAGGTACAAATGCACCAATATGTGGGCTCGGTACGTTTTAGCCTTGATGGTCGCTATTTTGCTGCCGGTTGTCCGTTGGGAAATATGGTTACTTTTTGGGATAGTCACAGCGGTAGCATGATTAATTCCATCCGTGCCCGAGATGGGTGTGGTGTGTGCGCCACAGAAACAGGATTTGTTTTTAGTACAGGCACGGGACGTGTTGCCCACATTGATCTAGCCAGTGGCACAGTCACCGAACATGAAGCACCAGAATTCAACCAACTGTTATGGGACAACCATCTTAGTAGTGTGGCTATCGAGTTGAGTGCATGAAGAAGTATGGCAGCATCATTTACCGATTACTGCCTTGTTTGTGGTGGTTGAGTATTTTGTTGAGTTTGCCGACAGCACTCCAAGCAGCCGAAACTCCAGACCCACAGCGCGCCATAAGATTAATGGATCTTGGACGTGCTCTTTTTTTCGATGTTAATTTGTCGCAAGACCGTACGCAAAGTTGTGCAACTTGTCATGATCCCGCACAAGCATTCATCGACTGGCGTGAAAACGGTATAGATGCAGCTGCATCACTGGGTGCAGATCTGCACACTTTGGGAGATCGCAATGCTCCCACCATTTCTTATCTCAGCCAGATCCCTGTTCTGCAGCATAACAAGGCTGGTGAAATCAGCGGCGGCTTGTTCTGGGATGGCCGTGCTGAAAATCTGGAAGAGCAAGTGGGTGTCCCACTAATTAATCCCGCTGAAATGGCTATGCCCGATAAAGCAGCGGTTGTAGTACGGCTGCAAGAAAATAAAAATTATGTTTATGCTTTCAAAGGTCTGTTTGGCCCTGACCTTTTCAATAATATCGATAATACTTACAGTGCTTTGCAAGAGAGTATTGCCGCGTTTGAACGATCCGAATTTTTATCTCCCTTCGATTCCAAATACGACCGTTATTTGCGCGGTGAATACAAACCCAATGAACAAGAAACCCTTGGCCTGACCCTATTTTTTTCCAACCAGTTTGCCAATTGCAATCAGTGTCACCAGTTAAAAACCTTGCCGGAAAGTGCGCATGAAACATTCAGCAACTACAGTTATCACAATATTGGAGTGCCGGTTAATACAACACTAAGAGAAATGAATGGTCTGGGTCTTGCGTACGTAGATCACGGCTTATTAGACAATCCAGCCATAAGTGATGCTGCACAAGATGGTAAATTCAAAGTACCCGGTTTGCGAAATGTGGCATTAACAGCTCCTTATATGCATAACGGAGTGTTCAAGGATTTGCGCACTGTGTTGTTGTTCTACAATAAATATCAAGCGCGTGGTTCCAAAGCCCAGATCAATCCTGAAACTGGCATGCCTTGGGGTGAACCTGAAGTTGCAAATAACCTCTCACTGGAGCAGTTACAGTCAACCCGTGTGCTTGATGAACGCAGCCTTGATGCATTATTAGCGTTTATGCAAATGCTGACAGATCAACGTTATGAAAGCCTGCTACCAGCTCAGCCATAATTCTCTCGGATTTAAATATGCCATTTCCCGTTATATTTCGGCACTCATGCGTAGGTTTGCTAGGTGTTATTAACCTTGGGTTGTTGCTGCCTAATGTTGCATTGGCCCAGGATATCTTGGATGTAATAATTATTTCTGCCCATCGTGTGCCTTTCGCAACTCGCCGAATTGCTACTTCTGTTGCAGTGCTGCAGGCAGAACAAATAACCTTGCAAGGCAATCCGGATTTGCTGACCTTGTTGCGCCAACTACCAGGTATCAGTGCCAGTAACAGTGGTGGAGCAGGTTCCACTTCGGCACTCAGAGTGCGTGGTGAAGAAGCGTTTCGTACTTTGGTGATGCTGGATGGCATTAGATTGAACGATCCTGCCGGTACCCAAATCTCTTCTATGCCGGAACAACTACTAAGTAATGGCGTAGAAAAAGTGGAAGTATTACGTGGTCCACAAGGCTTGGGTTATGGTGCGGATGCGGGTGGAGTCGTCAATATTTATTCACCAACACATACCAATAAAGTAAAAATTCTGGTGGAAACCCAAGGTGGTGCAGCAGGGTTGCAACAAAACAGTAGCAGCATCAATGCAGGCAACAATACTGCCGATTTCTACATACAGGCGAGTCAATTTACTACCGAGGGTATAAATCATCGAGTTTCAGATTCAGTTCTGCGCGACCAAGATGGGTACGAAAATACTACGCTACATGCCCGTGGCAGTTGGCAGCCAACACCCCAAGTTCAACTGCAGTTGGTACAGCATGAAATCAAGGGCTTAAGTGATTTTGATGGTTGTTACGATGTGCTGACTTTTGCCACGGTGCATACTTGCAGCGCTGCCTATGATCTTACAGCCAGCAAGCTTGATCTAACTTATACGAGCAGCAACAGCAGTCACACTTTAAATTTTGCCCGTAGTACTACTCAACGTGAAAGCCGTGCTGACGGGAAAGTAGCCTTTGCTGCCGAGGGTGAACTTGAGCGCTGGGAATACCATGCAAAATCAACTGCTGTTACTGGCATGGTGCTTTTGGCTGGACTAGATCACGAAACCGCACTAAATAACGCTGTGGGCAGACAAAATCGTGGTGCATGGATCGAATATCTAAGCGATTTTTCCAGCAGATTTTATCTAAGCGCGGGCTTGCGCTACGACGACAATGACGATTTTGGTCGGCACCAAAGTGGGCGTATTAGCGCTGCTTATTTAATACAATCAAAACCAACAGTCACGTGGAAATATCACGTGAGTATCGGTAGTGGATTCCGTGCGCCTAGTCCCTATGAAATTGGTTACAACAGAAGCATGTATGCATACCCACCAGCAACCCAATCCTATTTGCACGCAGAAACTAGTCAAGGGTACGAAGCTGGGATTGATTTTTATACCAGTCGCCTGGTTACTGGAATCACTTGGTTTGATCAAAAGATAGATAACGCTATTGAGTTCGATCTGGCCAACTACAGTGGGTATTTACAGCAACAAGGGCTCAGCACATCTAGAGGAGTCGAGTTGCAGGCGGCGTATGCCCTTGGGTCCAATTTATCTTTGCAGAGTAACTACACTTGGAACGACAGCAATAATACCCATGGCATGCAACGTCTACGCCGCCCGCAACATTTGTTAAATGCTGGGCTGCGCTTTACCTCTACAACTAAGAATATTCAGTCTGGACTTTTCTTAAGAGCTGTTGCTAAAGCAGTAGACGAAACTCCGACGGGACGGATACCTCTGGAAAATTTTGCTGTGCTGGATTGGTCGGCACGTTATGGTTTTGAGAATGGGATGGAAATTTTTGGGCGTGTCGAAAATCTGTTGAATGCAGATTACCAAGAGATAATTGATTACAACTCCATGGGGCGTGGTTTATACGCCGGATTGCGGTATCAGTTTTAAAGTTGTTCGGTGTGGCCTCAAAAAATGCAGGCCATGGACTTAGTTGTACGTTACTGAAACGGGTGGTTCAAAATAATTGTTTCGTCACGATCTGGGCCAGTGGAAATAATATCAACGGGCGCATCAATTTTATTTTCGATATAACTGATGTATTTACGAGCATTTAGTGGAAGTTTCTCAAGTGTACGAATGCCATAAGTAGACTCTTTCCAGCCTGGTAATTCTTCGTAGACAGGTTCGAGAGTGTTGTAGCTATCAAAACTGGTGAGGCAATCCATCGATGAGGTGTTGTTACCTTTGTAGCCCACACACACTTTCACCGTATCGAGCCCATCAAGCACATCGAGTTTGGTTAGGCAGATACCAGACACGCTGTTTATGCGAATGGCGAACTTAACCGCCGCTGCATCAAACCAGCCACAGCGGCGACTGCGTCCTGTGGATGCGCCAATTTCTTGGCCTTTTATAAACAACATTTCGCCAACGTCATCAAATAATTCTGTTGGGAAAGGGCCGCTCCCTACTCGTGTTGTGTAAGCTTTGGTGATGCCCAAAACATAATCCAGATAGAGTGGGCCAAAACCACTGCCGGTAGCAGTGCCACCCGCGGTGGTATTGGAAGAAGTTACAAAGGGATATGTGCCGTGATCGATGTCGAGTAAAGACCCCTGCGCACCTTCAAACAAGATGTTGTGATTGTTTTTACGAGCGGTATGCAAGAGATCAATTGTGTCGCATACCAGGGGTCTGATGCGTTCAGCCATGCTCAAGGCGTCATCAAGGGTTCTTTGATAGTTAATGGCAGCAACCTTAAAATATTGGGTTAGGGTGAAGTTGTGGTATTCAAGAACTTCTGCAAGTTTTTCTGCAAAGTGAGTGGCATTCATCAGTTCACCCAAACGGATGCCGCGGCGGGCCACCTTATCTTCGTAAGCTGGGCCAATACCACGGCCTGTAGTACCAATCTTGTTTACGCCTTTCTGTGTTTCCCGTGCCTGATCTAGAGCAACGTGATAAGGCAGGATCAAGGGGCAGGCAGCGCTAATTTTTAGGTTGTCGCAGGCATTAATGCCCTGCGCTGCGATTTCATCTATTTCTTTTAGTAATGCAGCCGGGGACAACACTACGCCATTTCCGATTATGCAGGTGACTCCGGGTCGTAAAATTCCGGACGGCAGCAGATGCAAGACCGTTTTTTTGCCACCGATAACCAAGGTATGACCGGCATTATGACCACCTTGAAAACGCACAACATGGGTGGCTTTTTCTGTGAGCAAATCCACGATCTTGCCCTTGCCTTCGTCACCCCATTGTGTGCCGAGAATTACTACATTTTTACCCATGATTTATCCGTGACTTCATCTTGCTGCCCCGCACGAGGCTTTAATTTTTGATTTATTTTTTCGTTCTGAAAATAAACTCAGACCATTGGTCTGGGTGCTTGCTTTACCCAACTGACTGTATATTCCAGATGCCACCTTCCAGCACTAGTTGTCGGCTACAACCCAGTGCAGTAGCAGATTCATTTTGATCTGAAAAGGTCTGTACAACACGCTGACCATCAGCACGCAACTGAGCGATGGTTTGTGACAAATTATTGTCACTCATCGCTGGCGCAAAAATTTTACCAGTATTGGCAAAATCTCGTAGGCTCAGGTTAAACAGTGTTTTTAGATCGGCATCAAATCCGGTGGCAGCACGCTCACGTCCGAATACTTTGCCGATGGCATCATAGCGACCACCATTGGCAATGGCTTCACCATGGCCTTCCACATAGGCAGAAAAAATTATGCCGGTGTGATAATCGTAACCGCGTAGTTCACACAGATCAAAATACAGTTGTTGGTGAGGAAAACGGGTGTTCAGTTTTTTAGCAATCGTGTGTAGCTGTGCCAAGGCTTCTTGTAATAGAGGAGACATCCCTTTGAAAAAATTTGCCGCCTGTTCGAGCACACCTATATCCCCATGCATGGTGGGCAAAATTTCCAGTACCTTGCGTAACTTGGCCGAAACAGTACAGGTATCCAGTAGTAAGGTTATATCGGCGGTAGCCTTGTTTTGCAGAGCAGAGAATAATTTGGCTTCCAATTCCGTTGACAGATTTGCTGCTTTAACCAAAGTTTTACAAATATTGCTGTGCCCAAGTGCGAGCAATGGTTTGTTTATGCCTGCTATTTCGAGTGTGTCAAGCAATAAGCTGATAACTTCAACATCACTTTCAATGCCGTTATGGCCGTAAATTTCTGCGCCAATAAGTAATGGACTACGCGAGCCGAATTGACCTTGCGGGCGTGTGCGCAACACGCTGTCGGCATAACATAATCGAGTAGGACCTTCTTGTTTCAGCACATGGGCATCTATACGCGCAGCCTGCGAAGAAATGTCGGCGCGAACTCCCATACTTTTGCCACTGAGCTGATCCACAATGACAAAGGTGCTCAGTTGTAATTCGTGGCTCGGCACGATCAGTAAGGAATCCAGAAATTCGATGAGAGGAGTAAGGATCAGGTCGTAGCCCCAGGTACTATACAGATCCAGTAATTCCCGCCGCAGGGATTCCAGTTGATTTGCTTGAGGGGGCAATATTTCTGTAACGCCGTCTGGAAGCAGCCAGCGATTAGCCTTGGTTGTCATGGAATGTATTTGTTTCCGCAGTGCTTGTTTATAGTGCTATGCCGAATTTTTGCCACAATAGTCGTAAATAGAACTTATTCTGCTTTACTATTTTTCATGTATCGGAAGAAGTCGCTGTCTGGCCCAAGCAACAACAAGTCAGCGCTGTTGCTGAAAGTTTCCCGATATGCATTCAGACTACGCGTAAATTCGTAAAACTCCGGGTCTTTATTGAAAGCTTGAGCATATATTGATGAGGAGAGTGCGTCGCCTTCACCACGGATCAGTTCTGAATCACGATAGGCTTCGGCTTCGATCACGATCTGCTGACGATCAGCATCGGCGCGAATACCCTCTGCCACTTCAAAACCGGTGGAGCGTAATTCCTGCGCCTCTTCCTGGCGTTCAGTATTCATCCGCTGAAACACTGAATCACTGACCAGCGGAGGCAAATCAATTTTCTTTACGCGTACATCCACAACTTCAATTCCTAATTCTGTTTGCGCTATGGAATTCAATGTGGTGGTAAGTTCGGTCATCAACACATCTCTTTCCCCAGAGACCACATCATGGACACTACGCTCACCAAATTGATTGCGCAGACCAGTATTGATGCGCTGGGTCAACAAATTGTTGGCAATATTTTCATCGCCTGAAGTTGTCGTGTAATACAGTGCAGTGTTGGAAATGCGCCATTTTGCGTACGAATCTACTTCCAGATAATTTTTTTCGGCGGTGAGGTAACTTTCTGTTTCAGCATCAAGTGTTTGAATTCTGCCGTCAAACAGGCGAACAGTGTGAACGCCTGGAATCTTGAAATGCAAACCAGGTGTAATGTCAGCGTTAGTCACTTCACCAAAGGTCAGCAGTACAGCTTTATCTATTTCTCTGACTACGTAGATGCAATTGGAAACAACCATAACTAACAGAGTCAGTATTACGAGGGTAAACATGCTCGAATTTTTCATTAGCGTGCAGCTCCTCTGCTTGGCGTATCCTGGGTCTGAATCTGGTTGGTTAAATTACGTATGTCTTGTGGGCTTATGTTGGCGGGCGTGGCTGTTACCACTGGGGTGCGCCGAGCTTCCTGCATGATTTGATCCAGAGGCAGATACATCATATTGTTGCCACCTTCTACATCGATCATGACCTTAGTGCTGTTGGTCATTACCGATTGCATGGTGTCGATATAAAGCCTCTCTCGGGTAACTTCGGGGGCTTTTTTATATTCCACCAGTAATTGTTCAAAGCGTTGGGATTCACCTTGCGCCTGGGCAACGACTTGCTCTTTGTATGCATTGGCTTCTTCAATTTGGCGCAAGGCCTGACCGCGAGCCTCCGGCACAATCTTATTGGCGTAAGCGCGCGCTTCGTTTTGATAAGACTGATTATCTTCACGGGCCTTGATCACATCGTCAAAGGCGGCCCTGACTTGTGCCGGCGGTTGTGATTGCGCGATATTGACCTGTCTGATGGTGATGCCAGTACCGTAGTTATCGAGATAAGTTTGCAAACGTATTTTTGTGTCCTGCGCCACTAACTCCCTGCCTACAGTATTAACATCATCCATTATCGAGCCGCCCACGACATGTCGTATAGCAGATTCTGCAGCTTCTTGTAGGCTTGTTTCTGGCGCTTCAACTTCCAGAAAATATTTGCGGGCATCCGTAATGACATATTGCACTGTCATGGTGATGTCGATGATGTTGTCGTCTTCAGTGAGCATAGTATTGGAAAAAGATTGATCGTAAACGCGGGTTACATTAATTTTGGTGACAGCGTCTACGAGCGGTGGATTCCAATGTAATCCGGGCAATACCACTGCTTCCTGTGCTACTCCGAGGCGCAATACCACACCACGTTCGGGCTCATCCACGGTATAGAACCCAGCGCCGATCCATAACGCTGCAATTACGATCATGACAACTGTAATCAACCCACTAGAAAGTCCACCACCGGAATTGCTAGTGCTGCCTGGGTTCTTTTTACTGCCACCAAACAGGCTGGAGATTTTTTTTATTAAGTCACTAAGCACCGCATCGATATCAGGGGGGCCATTTGCCTTTTTACCGGAACGCGAGCCCCATGGATCATTCTTACGATCATCATTTTCAGGTTCGTTCCAGGCCATTATGTGCTCCAAAAAAATGGTATTCGAGGTTTGAGTGTCAATATCCCTTGCGGGCAGGGTCCATATTTTAGCGGATTATAGGGCGCAATTACACCGCTTCGTCCACATGATCATGGGTAGTTTCCGCAAGTACCTGCACTATTAGCCCACTAGGCAAATAGGGATCTGGATCCAGCCCTGCGTCCACCATTACACGCATGAAATCCGCTTGAGGCATGTGTAAAGCCAAGAGTGATTTGCCTTGTTCGTCATTGGTTTCAGACTGCACAACACCCAACTGATAGAGCTGAGCGCGTAACTTTCCTTGCTGGGGCAAGAGTTCCAGCGTGGGAGAGATAAAATCTTCGCCAAGAAATTCGCTGATGGCCGAAAGCAAGAGATCGATCCCCGCTCCAGTATGAGCCGAAACCCAGACTCGCCATGGTTTACCTTGCTCGTCTCTTTCCAGTGTGGGTAATTTTTCTCCCACCAGGTCAATTTTGTTAAAAACCAGCAGGATGGGAATATCTGCTGCGCCAATTTCAGCGAGTACTTTAGTAACTTCGCCGCTCAACAACTGACGCTCATCGTTATTGCAATCAACTACATGCAACAACAAGCGTGCTTCTACAGTTTCTTCCAGTGTAGCGCGGAAGGCATCCACCAACTGATGTGGCAATTGCCGAATGAACCCTACCGTGTCAGCTAAAATAGCGCTGCCATAATTGGGAATTTTAACTTTACGTAAAGTCGAATCGAGGGTAGCGAATAATTGATCTGCCACATAGATGCTGTCCCCGCTCATGCGATTGAACAACGAGGATTTACCCGCATTGGTATAACCGACCAGGGAAATAGTTGGAATTTCGGCGCGTTTGCGTGAACGGCGTCCTTGATCACGCTGGCTGCGCACTTTTTCCAGGCCCTTGTTGATGGCTTTGATGCGTTCGCCGATCATCCGCTGGTCGAGTTCGAGCTGGGTTTCGCCCACTCCGCGTTGCCCGATGCCACCTTTTTGTCGATCTAGATGTGTCCAGCCTCTTATTAGGCGGGTGGAGGCATGTTTGAGTTTGGCCAGTTCCACTTGCAGTTTGCCCTCATGACTGCGGGCACGTTGCGCAAAAATATCGAGAATTAAACCAGTACGATCCAGCACCCGGCAATTTAAAGCTTTTTCCAGATTGCGTTCTTGGCTTGGCGACAAAGTATGGTTAAACATCACCAGTTGCGCGCCGTACAAAGCAATAGCCGCCGCAATTTCATCCACTTTGCCACTGCCCACTAAAAAACGTGGGGTGGTCGATCTGCGGGATGCATGAATAAAGGCAACAGGAATAGCGCCAGCTGAAATAGCCAGCTCTTCAAATTCTTTGGTCTCGGCTTCATCAGAAGCGGTGGAGCCGAGATTCAGATGGATCAAAATTGCAAGTTCACCAGTTTCAGGGCGTTCAAAAAACAATGGGGCCTCGACTCTTAGTGACAGTTGTTATTGATAAGCAGTGGCACTTAGTTGTTGCCTGCCTCTTCTTCTATTTCTTCTTCGAGAGCGCCTTCTTCCTCGGTGCCGCTCAATGGCACGCGTACCTGACGGGAGGGAACAACAGTAGAAATGGCATGTTTGTATACCATTTGATTGACGGTGTTTTTCAAGACAATCACAAATTGATCAAAAGACTCTATTTGACCTTGAAGCTTGATGCCACTGACGAGGTAAATTGCAACCGGAACTTTTTCTTTGCGGAGCACATTAAGAAAAGGGTCTTGCAGCGAATGCCCTTTAGACATGAGATTATTACTCCTGAATAACTACTTTAATTTTTGGGGGATACTTAAAAAACCAACTCTGTGTCAAAAAAAATATGAAATAGTAACAACAGAGATTACTAACCTACGCTTTAATGGGGTTGGGTAACATCAAATTCAAGAGATTTTTAACAATTTTGATATCTTCACCATCAAGCTGACACGCGGCTGGATGCAAGTTGGGCCAGCTACGTAACCAAGTAAGCTGGCGTTTGGCCAGTTGGCGGGTTGCGGTAATGCCTTTGTCAACCATTGCTCCATAATCGTGGTGACCTTCCAGATAATCCCACACTTGCCGGTAACCCACGCTGCGGATAGCTGGCAGTGTGTTGTGTAAATCACCGCGAGAGCGCAGTTGCGCGACTTCTTCCACCAATCCGGCTTGTAACATGGAGTGAAAACGGATGGCAATTGCCTGATGCAGGGCGAGCCTGTCTACCGGCAACATAGCCAAAAAAATCAGTTTACAGGGCAGGTCAGGGGCATTGGTAGCCGGACTTTGGCTGTGTAAACTGGAAAGGGTAGTGCCACTGACTTCATACACTTCCAGTGCCCGCTGCAGGCGCTGTGGATCATTGGGGTGAATACGCCTAGCAGACTCCGGATCCACTTCCTGCAGCCGTTTGTGCACTGCCGGCCAACCTTCGCGTTGTGCAAGCTCTAGTATGTGCAGGCGGACAATTGGTTTGGCAGCTGGCATGGCGGCCAAACCATCACGCAAAATCTTGAAATACAACATGGTGCCGCCCACCAACAGGGGAATTTTCCCCAGCGCCAAAACTTTTTTTATCTCTACCAACACATCTGCTCTGAAATCTGCGGCAGAGTAGGGGACGGCTGGATCGCGGATATCGATCAACCGATGGGGAGCGAGCGCGAGGGTTGCCTGATCAGGTTTGCCAGCACCAATGTTGAGACCACGGTAAACCAGCACCGAATCCACGCTGATGATTTCAAATGGAAACTCCCGTATTAGTTCTACCGCAACCCGGGTCTTACCGCAGGCAGTTGGTCCCATCAGGCAGATGGCTGGAGGAAGATTTGTTGTGCGTGCCAAGAGGATGTTCCGAGTGCTTTAAATATGAGCTGCAATATAACACGCGGCTTGTGCTGGTTATCCTCTCACAAGTCCGTCCTTTATCCAGCTGTACAGGTATGACGAGTTATTCAGAGGCTCCCAAGTACAATACAATCAGGCACATTTAACAGGCTTACAATGGGTTCAATGACAAAAGCTCCAATAGGTGTTTTCGATTCTGGCGTGGGTGGTCTTTCCATTCTGCGCGGTATCCAGCAGTTGCTGCCAGCCGAAAACCTTTTGTATTTCGCTGATTCGGCGCACGCTCCGTATGGACCTAAAGGGGATGTGTTTATCCAGAACCGTTGTGAAGTCATCATGCAATTTTTTGTGCAGCAAGGCGTAAAAGCAGTAGTCCTGGCGTGTAACACCGCAACTGCCGCTGCCGTTACCCTTTTGCGGCAGCGTTATACCCTGCCATTAATCGGTATTGAGCCTGCCATAAAACCGGCAGCAGCGCTCAGCGCGTCTGGTGTTGTGGGAGTGCTGGCCACAAGGGGTACTATTACCAGTGACAAGTTCATGAGTTTGCAGAATCGTTTCGAAGGAGAGGTGAAAATAATCACCCGCGCCTGTCCGGGATTAGTGGAGCTGATAGAGCAGATGGAGCCGGATCAAAAAGCAATCAAAAAAATGTTACACGGATTTATCAGCCCCATGCTCGACCTTGGGGCCGACACTCTAGTGTTAGGCTGCACCCATTATAGTTTGATCCGCCATTTGATCGGGGAAGTGGCGGGTGCCGATGTCACTATCGTGGATACGGATGCTGGTGTCGCCAAAGAATTGCAACGTCGGTTGGCAGCTGCAAACATGCTTGGTAATTCTACCCATACAGGCGTTATAAAGTTTTTTACCAGCGGAGAGGTGGAACAACAAAACAAATTACTGCAAAAATATTGGGGCAAGCCCGTACTTGTTGCCAGTATCTTAACCAGACCTTAACCTAAAAATCAGAATACGCTGTTTTTCCCTTCATTTACCCTTAACTATTCCTTAATACAATAGTTGCCAAGTATTACTGATCGTCCAGATTTAAGGCTTTCGTTCGGTAATAAGTCGCTGGAAAATTAAAGACTAGTAAAGAAATTCTTATAGAATCTTTTTTTGCTCTTTTCCTGCAACAAGCCGCAGTTTGATCAATACGGCAACCCGCAAGACTAACTTCAGAGTAATTATCTATGGAAATACCACAAGCAGTTTTTAGTGCCTTAGCTTTGGCTGTTATGAATATTGCTGCCAACAACGCCAGCGCAGCCAACAATGATCTGCAACTGTATATGGATAGCGCAACCAAACAGATTTTCGCTGAACATGGCACCAATAGAGTACCGCTGGGAACTTTCCGTGCGGTTGAAGAAGCTGCCGAAGTGGTTACAGCTGCTCCTTCAGCTGCCCCTGCATTACCTGTGGTCAGACTGGCCGAGCTAGAAACCAAGCAGGAAACTAACTCCAAAGAAATTGCTGATATCGCTCAAGGTAACACCCGTAGCCGTTGGGCCGAAAGTTTACAGCTGCGTGGGTATTTGCAAACCCGTTATACCGAAATGCTCAGTGGTGATGAAGGTGTCAACCTTTGGTCCGACCGCTCTGTGGGGGATGAAAATTCTTTAGGTGATGCAGATAAAAATTACCTGATCCGTCGCGCCCGTGTTGTGCTCCAGGGCGATATTGGACAACGATTGTCAATTTATGTGCAGGGCGACCTCGCCAGTTCCGCGGGCACTACGGGTAATTTATTTCAGATGCGTGATGCCTATGGCGATTTCTATATGGGTGCAGGTAAGGTGCATCGCTTGCGTGTGGGTCAATCCAAAGTGCCTTATGGTTTTGAGAATATGCAATCGAGTTCAAATCGGCTGGCTCTCGATCGCAACGATGCTTTCAACAGCGGTGTACCAGGCGAACGTGATCTGGGCGTTTTTTACTATTACACACCTAGTAACGTACAAACTTTATTTGCTGAAATAAACTCTACGGGCCTTAAACATACGGGTAATTACGGTATGTTTGGTGTTGGTCTCTATAATGGTCAAGGTTTAAACCGTGGTGATCGCAATGATAACCAGCATGTTGTTGCCCGTTTAACTTATCCTTGGAAATTTGCTGATGGGCAATATTTTGAAGCTGGAATTCAGGGTTATGCCGGCGATTTCGCTCCCACTGTTGGTGCGTACCGCGCCTCTGGTGAAGTGAGCAAAACCCCAACGGTGCTCGCCCAAGATAGCTTTGGTTATGATGATCAGCGGGTAGGGCTTAGTGCAATTTGGTACCCACAACCTTTTGGTATTCAAGCCGAATGGAACTGGGGTACATCTCCGCAACTAAATCTTGCTACCAACAGCATCACTGAAGAAGATTTGGAAGGTGGTTATATTCAGGCCATGTTCATGACAGCCAATGACCTTGGTACTTTCATTCCCTTCGTTAAATGGCAGTATTACAATGGTGCCAACAAAGGTGAAACCAACTCTCCATACAATCGGGTGAATGATGTTGAGTTGGGCGTGGAATGGCAGATAGCACGAGAAGTAGAGCTGACTGGTGTTTATCACCGTATGGATCGTAACAATCTAGTTACAGGCAACCGTGCAGGCAGAATTGACTACCAGAACTTTGAAACCGATGCCTTGCGTTTTCAATTGCAGTACAACTATTAATTGCAGTTTGTTTTGCTGTAAGTTAATAAATGCCGGTATAACGTTGCCACGTTGTACCGGCATTTTTCATTGTGATTAAAATTACCATTGAACCTATATCCTCACCACTTTAAAGCTATGGGTACCCAGTGTGAACTGCGGTTATACGCTGCGACAGCAGCCAGCGCTGCTGTTGCGATAAATGCAGTGTTGGTAGATGTTGAGCGACTAGAAGCAGCTTATTCACGTTATCGTGTTAACAGTAAGCTTTCGCAGATCAATCTTGTGGCTGCGCGCGGCGGCAGCATTAGTGTTGATCCTGAGACTGCTCACCTGTTGGACTACGCTGCTACCTGTTATCACCAAAGCGAAGGGCTGTTTGATATCACATCGGGAATTTTGCGTCGCGCCTGGGATTTCAAAGCCGGTAAATTGCCTACACCTGATACAGTAAAAAAGTTGTTGGTGAATACGGGTTGGCACCAACTGCGCTGGTTTGCCCCACTATTGGAGTTTCCAACGCCAGGCTTGGAACTTGATTTAGGCGGTGTTGTTAAAGAATATGCTACTGATCGCGCAGCAACTTTGTGTGAACAACTAGGTATAAAGCATGGGCTTATCAACCTAGGTGGCGATATTAGAGTAATAGGCCCACATCCCGACGGCAAACCTTGGTATGTAGGAATCAGTAATCCGCAACAACCAGACTCTGCGTTACAAACCATCGAGTTGCAGTGCGGGGCCTTAGCCAGCAGTGGTGACTACGAACGCTGTATCACAATAGAAGGGGTACGTTACGGTCACGTGTTAAATCCTTTCACCGGTTGGCCGGTAAGTCATTTGGCTGCAGTGAGTGTACTGGCCGATTTTTGTGTAGTGGCAGGTAGCGCCGCCACTATAGGCATGTTGATGGAAAAACGTGGTGGTGCTTGGTTGCACAATCTTGGTTTGCCCCATTTGTGGGTGGATGTTAATGGCAACTGTGGGGGATCGCTAAATTAGCTAAGCTGCTACTTCCAATGGGCACTGAACTACTGGCATCAAGCATATGAGGTCACTGTTACGTTGGTTGTCGTATGCCATACCCACGACTAGGCTCTTTACTAAGACTAACTTGACATAACTTTTGCTTATAAACGCCTCTATTGCTGCAAGCAAAATGCTTGGTGTTACCTCCGCAGAATTAAATACCTTGTTGGCAAGACTACCGTCCAATCGTAAAGTGAGTAATGTAAACACGATCTGAGAAATACTCAGATCTTGACGCTCAATTTCTGTCAGATATTGTAATTATCGCGGTAGTTTCAAAGTGTTTTATATCTGTTTATCGCATAATGATATACGAATATATCACTAAATTGCTCGAATGTTGTCTGCTAGAGTGAGAGCCTTATTTATAGATTGGAGTCTTTATTCCATGTTGTCAGCGTCTCGAAATAGAGCAACTCACACTGCACTTTTAGCGCTAGTAACCCTCGTTTCTGTGTTGCCACTGCGCAGCCAAGCCGCATCCCCTCCAACTACTTTCTACGTCGAACCTGGTAGTTATGGCACTGCCCGTGAAACCGATCCGCCGGCTTATGTGCGCAACATGGCGAAGGCCGGGTTCAACACCTCCAAAGATTTAAGCTGGCTGGATGCGGGTTTGGAATATCGCGTACGATTTGAATCCCGCGATGATGATATTCGGCGCGTGCCGATAACAGGGCTCGATCAACCTTTGCTGCTGCGCACACGTGGATATCTTGGTATAAAAAATATTCTAGATCCTCTTCGGCTCACAATGGAAGTGACTGATTCACGACGCAACCACAGTCAATTCGTTGATGACGATCGTGATGTCAATGAAATGGAAGTGATACAGGCTTTTGCAGAATTTTATTTGCCATCCATTTTGCAGTCTGACGCGCGTGGTAATAATCGACCGCTGCGTTTGCGTTTTGGGCGGATGGCTTTTGAGGTTCTTGATCGCCGTCTGCTAGGGCGTAACGAATGGCGTAATACCACTAATAATTTTGATGGGGCGCGGTTAACGCTAGGGCAAGACAGCAACGATTGGCAAGTGGATTTCATGGTGCTCAAGCCTGTGCTTAGAAATCTGACTGAACCCGACAGCCCTAATTTGGATCAAACCTTTAGTGGGTTGATTGGGCACTGGCGCAGCAATTCACCTGCCATCACGCTTGAGCCGCACTATTTTCGGCTTCAACAACAAGCGAGTGCTACCAATAATTTTCGTGAGCGTGATATCCATGCGCCAGGACTGCGTATCTATGGCAGGGTAGGCAAGGATAATGTGTTTAATTATGATGTCAGTGCCATGGCCCAGTTTGGGGATGATGGAGCAGAGCAACAGAAAGCTACAGCGTTCACTGCCGAAGTGGGTTATAGCTGGCAACAACCAGCGTGGCGGCCACGGCTTAGTTTGTTTTATGGCTATGCGAGTGGTGATCGTAATCCATTCGATAAAACCAATAATCGTTTTGAGCGTTTTTTTGGGTTTGCCAGACCTTGGTCAGCGGATGACTATATGATTTTTGAAAACATTCATGCCCCAAAATTGAAACTGGAATTTCAACCTATTTTGGGCGTGCGAGTAGACGCTGGTTACAATTTGTTCTGGCTGGCGAGTAGCACCGATCGTTTCAACAACCTGTTGGCGGGCAAGTCTGCCCATCGTGATCGTAGTGGTAACAGTGGTTCTTATGTTGGGCAAAGTGCGGATATTAGAGTGCGCTTCAATCTCACTACCCAACTACTGGCCAATGTTGGATTCAGTCATTTCAAAAATGGGGAGTTCACGCGTAATAGGCAAATAGCAGAGAGCGGATTTGCTTCGATAGATTCTGATTTTGCGTATATTGAATTAACTTTTTTGTTGCCACCCCAATAAATTATTTGCTTTTTTTTGAGGGTGACTGGGCATTTTGTGGATTACCTTCTAATCGACACACCTAGTGTTAGGTTGGGGCATAAAACGACTATCCTAAATTAATTTTGGATATATACTCGTTCCATAATAACAATAATAACTGTGACTCTGTGTATAGAGGTTCGCGATGCAACTATCAATAATTAAAAATGCTGCAGTTTTGTTGTTTGCTGGTGGCCTGGCAACATCAGCGTCAATAGTGTTGGCGCAACAAGGCGCCACCGATGGGCAGTGGCGCGCTTACGGTGGCGATGCTGGAAGTACTCGTTATTCCTCTCTCGACCAGATCAATGCGAGCAATGCTGCTGAGCTGGAAGTTGCCTGGATGTGGAAAGCCGACAGCCTGCTGCCAGGGGCACAAGCCACGAGTGAGGTCACCCCAATTATGGTTGACGGCGTGTTGTATTTCTCGATGGATCAGCGGCGTTATGTAATTGCTGCCGATGCTGGAACCGGCGAAACCCTGTGGATCTACCGGCCTGATGAGGGCGCACGTTTTGATGCCGCGCCGCGCAAGATCCATCGTGGTGTGTCGTACTGGAGCGATGGGGCCAACGACGATCGCATCATCTTCGCAACACCAGGTTTTAATCTCGTCGCTCTCGATGCCCACACGGGTCGGCCCGTTACCAGCTTTGGTAATAACGGTATTGTCGACATGCTCGAAGCCCTCGATCTGGATTTTGAGGGCGACATGTTAGGTCGTCTTGGTAATTCTTCGCCTGTTGTGATTTCGCATGACACCATTTTGGTTGGACCCGCGATGGGCCGATTGACCAAGACCAATGCCAAAGGTGACGTGTTGGCTTTCAATGTACGTACTGGCGAAAAAAAATGGGCCTTTCATACCATTCCCCGTGCCGGCGAATTTGGCTACGAGTCTTGGCACAATAATTCGGCCGACTACACTGGCAATGCCGGTGTGTGGGGGCCGTTTTCTGTAGATACGGAACTCGGGTACGTCTATCTAGCAGTAGAAGCGCCAACCAATGACACGTACGGTGGTGCGCGCCCTGGCGACAATTTATTTTCCAGCAGTCTGGTGTGTGTAGATATTCGTACTGGCGAACGGATCTGGCACTTTCAGCAAGTTCACCACGACATCTGGGATTACGATAATCCTGGGCAGCCAATTTTGCTCGACATCGAAGTAGACGGTAGAACAGTAAAGGCTGTTGTGCAGTTGACCAAGCAGGCTTTTGCCTACGTATACGACCGCGTCACCGGCGAACCGCTCTGGCCGATTATCGAGACTCCAGTTCCGCAGACAACAGTAGCAGGCGAATGGTCTGCGGCAACACAGCCCATTCCCAGCAAACCACCAGCCTTCGATGTGCAAGGAATGAGCGAGGACATTCTTATCAATTTCACTCCAGAGTTGCGCGCAGCAGCACTTGTGGAAATTGCTGGTTACACGACCGGGGCGATGTATACGCCACCCTCGGTAGTTTCTGACACAAACAAAGGCACTATCGTAATCCCGGGATTTGGCGGCGGCGGCAACTGGCAAGGTGGTGGGGCTGATCCGGAAACTGGTTTCGTTTATGTCGGCTCCACCACCAATCCATCGATTATCGGGTTGGCGCCCAACACGCCCGACCTAGCCAAGCCTAATGACCCTGATTTCTCTGACTACCGCATGACCGGCACTCCCACACAACTGCCCAATAATCTGCGCTTGCTCAAGCCCCCGTATGGTCGCATTACCGCCTATGACATGAAGCAGGGCAGCATTGCCTGGCAAATTGCCAACAGCGACACACCGCCGGGGATACAAGCTAATCTGACGGCAGCCGGCGTGACGGACACTGCGCCCACCGGTAATCCTTCGCAGTCGGGCTTGTTGGTAACCAAGACACTTTTATTTGCCGGCGAAGGTTCGCAAGGGCAGCCGATATTCCGTGCTTATAACAAACTTACCGGAGCCCGTGTCTGGGAAGGGGCAATACCAGGTGGCAATCAATCTGGCTTGCCGATGACTTACAGCCACGCTGGCCGGCAATATGTGGTGATGGCAGTCAATGGTAATGCGCCAGGACAAACTGGAAATGCAGCGCGACTGGTGGCTTGGGCGCTGGCAGTGGAAAAAACGGATGACACTACTGCAGCAGCGGATTGATACTACGATGATAGTGACTTAATTGTGCAGCAGAGAATATCACTGCCCACGTAAAAACATCTTGTCTAAATCAGCAACAGAAAGCAGCACCCAGGTGGGCCTACCATGATTACACTGCCCGCCACGTTCGGTGTTTTCCATATCACGCAACAGAGCATTCATTTCCGGAATAGTCAGTTGGCGGTTGGCACGCACGGAGCCATGACATGCCATGGTAGACAGTAATTCGTCACGTTTGGCTTCGATGCGGTCGCTACTGCCATGCTCCACTAAATCCGATATCACATCACGCAGTAGTTGCTCGGCATCAGCATTTTTTAGGATCACGGGAATCTGCCGAATGCTTAACATTTCAGGGCCAAGGCGATCCACTATCAGACCCAGCTTAACAAGTTGTTCTGAAAAATCTTCGGCGCAATCTGCTTCGCCTTCACTAACTGCTACGGTAAGCGGCACTAACAACGGTTGTACTTTGATGCCATCTGTTGCAGCAGCAGTCTTCATGTGTTCGTAAGTGATACGTTCATGCGCGGCGTGCATGTCCACCACAATTAAACCTTGCGCGTTTTGCGCCAGAATGTAGATGCCATGTAATTGGGCCAGCGCATAACCCAAGGGTGGGAAGTCGCTAGGTGATTCCGGCAGCGTTGTAGGCACACAGGAATCAGTTCTGAATATATCGTAACCTGCCATTTGATTACGAATTTGCCCCAGCGCGGGATTAAAATTCGTCTTGCCCCCTAGAGAACTAAGATTGCCCGGTGAATACAGTGGCATACGTTGCTGGTCGCCGAAAACACCAGTAGTACTGCTGCTTGCAACTATTGTAGAGCCTGGATTTTGTGTGGTGTTTTCCAGTCTATCTTGCGGTCTCACCTGAGCCAGAGCTCGATGCAAAGCGCTGAATAGAAAATCATGTACCAGTCTACCATCCCGAAACCGCACTTCATGTTTGGTGGGGTGTACGTTTACATCCACTAGGGTCGGATCAAGTTCCAAATACAACACAAATGCTGGATGGCGCCCATGAAACAATACATCCCGATAAGCTTGTTTTATCGCATGACTCACCAGCTTGTCGCGAATAACTCGTCCATTCACATAAAAATATTGCAGGTCGGCTTGGCTGCGAGAAAACGTCGGTTGGCTAACCCAGCCCCAAATTTTAAGGCCGGCATTTTCTAACGCGATATAAACCGAATTTTCCACAAAAGCAGGCCCACACACCTGCGCCACACGCCGCTGTTTTTCGGCATCAGTAGTGGCTTTTTCGTAGCGATGAATAACCCGTTGATTGTGTTGCACAGAAAAACTCACTGGATAACAACTCAGCGCCAGCCGTTTGACGATGTCTTCGATCCGCTGAAATTCAGTTTGTTCGGTGCGCAAAAATTTGCGGCGTGCTGGGGTGTTAAAAAATAGATCGCGTACCACTACACAGGTACCGGGTGGATGTGCGGCAGGGGTGATAGTAGCGCTCATGTCTCTGCCTTCACTTTCCACTTGCCAAGCAACATCAGCAGAGGGTGTGCGCGAAATAAAACTTAAACGCGACACAGAGCTGATACTAGCCAGTGCTTCGCCGCGAAATCCCAAGCTGCTAATACTTTCGAGATCTTCTAGTGTGCTGATTTTGCTGGTGGCATGACGGCTAAGCGCGAGTGGCAGATCGATCTTGTCCACACCAATGCCATTGTCACGCACGCGAATTAGTTTGATGCCGCCTTGTTCGAGTTCTATGTCGATACGATCAGCTTGCGCATCTAGACTGTTTTCAAGTAATTCTTTGACGACTGAAGCTGGGCGCTCTACAACTTCACCAGCAGCAATCTGGTTGGAGAGGCGCTGGCTGAGAAGTTGGATGCGGGCGGGGAGCATTACAGATAGTTAACTTGTTGGAATTTTGAGAACCTGACCAATTCGTATGGTATCACTCTTTAATTGATTGCTGGCGCGGATGCTAGCCATGGTTACCGAGTAAGTGAGTGCGATCTGTGACAAGGTTTCACCTCGAGTGATGGTGTGTTCGGTGAATACAGCAGCTATTTCAAGAGTGGTGCCAGGAATGGTAAGAATTTGACCCACCTGAATCGAGGATGTGTCCATTTCATTTGCAAATTTGAGGCTGGTCATAGTTACCCCAAATTGATCGGCAAGCTCTGATAGCGAGTCCCCGCGTTTGACTGTATAGGACACATCTAGCCTTGGTTGTTGTGGATTGGCCTGTTGCCACGCAATCAAGCTGCCGCGTGGGGGGCGTTGATAAAACCAGTGGGTAATACCTTCTACCAATGCGTCGGCAAACTTTTGACGCCAGCGGGGAGAATCCAGATTTTTGGCATCTGCATCGTTGGTAATGTAGCCCGATTCGATTAATAGCGAGGGAATGTCTGCCGATTTCAACACCACAAATGCGGCTTGTTCGACAGTAGTGCGGCGCATTTTGGTAGTTTGGCCCAGCGACGCAATCAAACTATTACCAATTTCCAAGCTGGTCGCAACACTGGCTGTCATGCTCATATCGAGTAGAACGCTTGCGAGTACTTCATCCTTGTCGACGAGGCTGACTGATCCCACACCACCAATTAAGTCGGTACTATTTTCCATCTGTGCCAAACGACTAGCTTGTTCACTGGTGGCGCCATTATGCGAGAGCGCATAAATCGTGGCGCCATTGGCACTGGCACGTTCGGCAGCATCGGCATGGATAGCAATAAACAGATCGGCATTGTGCTTGTGAGCAATCTCAATTTGGGTGCGTAAGCCTACGTAGTAATCGCCGTCACGAATCATTACTGCTTTATATCCTGGGGTGCTGTTGATGCGGCTCTGCACTTCTTTGGCAATGGCCAGCACCACGTGTTTTTCCTGCAGACGACTAATACCGATAGCGCCTGGATCGTCGCCACCATGCCCTGCTGATATCGCCACCACAATGTCACGTTTTGCTAAATCTATATCGTTGACGGAAGTGATAACAACAGGTACGGCACTTTTTGTTTCTTCCTTACTGTCGTACAGATCAATCACAAGACGGTTGCCGTATTGCTCATTTTCGCCGAGTGCAAAACTGCGTGGATCAACTTTGCTGCGCATTTGCAGTACAACTTGCATGTCCTGTTTGTTGAGAACCGAGCTGTTTATACTGGCAATTGATGTGTTGCTTAAATCCAAGTTTGTAAAGTCGGCTACTACTTGCGTATCAAGCAGATCGATCACCACTCTGTCAGGATTAGCGAGCGTACTAATTGTGTACTCGATGGTTGAGTTAAGATCAAAAACTAGGCGTGTGTATTCGGGTGAGCGCCAGGTGCGCGCATTCTCCACCACTGCTGCCTGAGCCGAAGTTAGGCAGAAGAAACAGAGCAAACTAAGTGCTGAAAATGAACGAAATGCCATAGACTTGAGGTTTTAAGGTTCAATAACTCTATATTTTACATGTGTTTGCGGCTGAAATCTAGGAATATTCTAAGATAAGGCGCTGCGCTGAACTGAGTGTGCTTGAGAGGGCGTCTAGTTATTAGCAGCTTACAGCGCCGCAGAGGTTATATAGAGGTATCTACTCAGGTAGTTAAGCAACAAGCTGTTCGGCAAGCAACGTCAGTGCAGCGCTCAAGATGTTGCCGTAGGGAGTCAGTGCGTGCCAACTGAGTTGGCGACCCTCTAAAGATACTTGCAAGTTAAGTTCGAGGTCGGCCAAGGGGAGTAGCGGGTAGGCTTTTTCAGGCCACTCAATCAAGGTTAGGGTGAAGTCATCAATAAAATCGCGTAGACCAAGATACTCCAGCTCGGCAGGATCATTTAAACGATAGAGGTCATAGTGGAACACACGTAGCTCGCCGATTTCATATGGTTCTACCAAGGTGTAGGTGGGACTTTTAACGGGGCCTGTATGCCCCAAGGCACGTAATAGACCTCGACATAAAGTGGTTTTGCCACAGCCCAAATTGCCACGTAAGGTGAGTAAACCGCGACCGCCGGTACAACGGGCAAGGGCAGCACCAAAGGCAAGTGTGGCTTTTTCATCGGTTAGAAAACACGTACCGGCATCGATTGTCATGGATTGACCAGTTGCCGGATAAACACAAACAAATCACTAGCTAGCATGCCGCGTTCTCCGCCCGCTCGCGCAGCCATATCAGCTGCTTTGCTGTGGATACAAACACCCAGGCGAGCGCTATCTGCCAGTGATAAGTGTTGGGCAAGCAAGCCGCCAATAATGCCGCTAAGCACATCTCCCATGCCCCCACTGGCCATGCCAGGATTGCCATGGTTGCAGGTTTCCACTTGTTGTCTGCCTGCATGTTGGTAACACACCAAAGTGCCGGCCCCTTTTAATATCGCAACTCCACCACACAAATTTTGCAGAGCACACACGGCAGCATGGCGATTAGCAAAGACCTCTTCCCGGCTGATGTGTAATAACCGCGCAGCTTCACCGGCATGCGGAGTGAGAATAGAAAGGCCGTGCAGGGCAGGTACCAACAATGATTCGTTTTCTGCAATAGCATTGAGTGCATCGGCGTCTAGCACAACCGGCAACTGAAGATCCGTCGCGTGCTGCAAAGCAGAGTTAAGAAAAGTTCTGGACCATTCACTGCGTCCAAGTCCCGGGCCGAGCACCAGCACAGTGGAGCCAGTGGCCTGCACTTGCAGATCGGCTGGTATTACAACTCCACGCACCATAAGTTCTGGACGATGTGCTAAAAAATTCGCAGCATGTATAGGGTGGGTTGCTACCGAAACCAAACCTGCGCCACAGCGTGCAGCCGCATGGGCGGCCATCAATGCGGCACCACCCATACCCTGATCGCCACCAACCAATAACACATGATCATAATCACCTTTATGCGTGTCGGGTGCACGCGCAGGTAACAAATGGGTGAGAGCTTCGTAAACGAGTGGTCGGATATTGTTTGACATTAGGTGGACGTAAAAAAGATCTAGTTGATCAAGATAAATTAGCGAGTGGAGCAAGGCAAGCAAGAGCTTGTAGTGAAAAATTGGAATCTCAGAAAAAAATAACCCCGCCGGAGGGCAGGGTCAAAGCAGCAAAGCAAAACTGGTTGTTAATTTTTTTGTGATTTTTTATTGCGCCTGTAAATGGCGTTTTCCTAAAGTGATATGACGCGGGCCGGTTGTGGCAACCTGCCCGCTAACACCAAGAGCGATCTGTTGTACTTTACCGCCGGAGGATAAAAAACGTGCTGTTTGTTCCTCAATTGAAGGGCTGGAAAAATCGTCAGCAGGAATTACTACGGGTTTGCTTTTATGAGATTTACTGGTTGCCATGTGTGATCCTTAGTCTCGGTAATTTGTAAATTAATACTTGGTAGCTTCGATCTGGATGCCGCGTATGTTCCCCTCTTTGGGGGGTTAAATGCGGAGCGCGATTATAGGTCAGAAGGGGGGGCATTTCATGCCTTAAAAGACCTTTTTTATCGGGAATTAGCGTGTGCCAGCCCCTTGCACAGAGACACAAAATTTGCTGGGCAGGGGCCTAAAAAGATGAAAAAAGAAGATTTTACTGGACAGTATTCGGCTTAGCGGGAAAGCTGTAATTTGCTTAATTTTTGTACAGATATTGTTGCTATAACCCCCCTTTTTGGGGGTATCAAAAAGTCTCAGCAGCGTAGTTTTACGGTATTGGTCAGTCGCCTGTAATCAGGTTGAGCAAAGCCGACTGCCCTTTGGCATTCATGTCCAGACAGCGTTGCAAAGCCGCGGTTAGGTGCTCTGGCTTATCCACTTTTTCACCATAACCGCCACAGGCTTTCATGATGTCTTGATATTCTGGCGACTCTCCAAGCGATACCAGCGGCATCATATCTTCTTTGGATGACAGTCCATCGGGATACATACCAAGGGTCGAACGATAAACTGCGTTCCAGCGTGCGTTGTTCATTACTAGTGTGGTGGTAGGCAGCTTGTGCATCTTGGCTGTGTGATGGGCGGCAGTCGGGCAACCAAACATGTAAGAACCGTCACCTACAATCAATATGACATTTTTTGCGGGTGCGCCGATTTTGGCTCCTAGCGCAGCCCCCAAACCAAAACCCAAACCGCCCGCCAGACTGCTCGACATGTATGAGCGTGGTTCAACCAAAGCTAAAAATTCCATAGGCACTCCCATCTCATTGACGATGATGGTGTCTTTGGTAATCACCTGATTGAGGCATTGCGCGATCCAGGCAGGATGCAGGGGTGAACGTGAGGCCATTGACTTAATCAGAGCCTGCTGTTGTTCGACGCGGGTTGTAACGATGGCTCGGAACTGTTGTTGCCGAGTGGCTACAAGATCATTTTTGCCAATAGATAATGCACTTAATTCTGCTTCCAATTGTACCAAGGCCAGCGACGACGAGCCGGCAATGGCCAAGTCCATTTGAAAGCCACGTACCGGATAGCGATTGAAGAAAGGATCAGGTGCAATTTGTACCAGTTTGGCATCTGCACGCGGCGTCACTTTGCTCGGCCACCACGGCACTTCGCAATCAATCGCCACTATTACATCGGCTTTGGCGATGGCCTCGGCAGGATGAATCCCGAGAAACATCGGATGCGTTAGCGGTATGTTGAGTTCACGTGCACCAGGTTCGCCAGGCAACGCAATACCAATGCCAAACTTTTCGGCGATACGGCTTAAGACATGCACATTGGCCGGATCTCGACCCGTACTGGAGCTGATAATAAGCGGGAATTTTGCACTGGCCAGCCATTGCGCGGTTTGCTTGATACCTGCAGGGGACGGTGTTGAAAGTAACGAGCCTAAAGGCCGCGCACGTGGTGGTGCAGGTTTTTTATCGGTCAGATCGCCAAGCACTTCGCGCGGCATACACAAATACACCGGGCCTTTGGGTTCGCTCATGGCGATGTCTAGCGCACGTCCCACAATTTCTTCAGGTGGCTGTCCAGGCCGTAGTTCATAATCCCATTTCACCCATTCACGTACGATACCGCCTTGGTCAAAACTGTCTTGGCCCCAGTGAATGCTCGCGTTACGAGAGCCAATATGGCCAGTTTCTGAGCTTGGTGTACGGCCAGCGGTTAGCAAAATAGGTGCTTGATCGCGGGCGGCATTCATCAGCCCGCACAAAGCATTGGCAGTACCCACGGTTACATGCACCATCACTGCAGCTGGTTTGCCCGTGGCAAGAAAATACCCATGAGCCATCGCGATGGCGACATTCTCGTGAGGAACTGTGACGAAATGTGGGGTTTTTATGCCGGCTTTTTTCGCCGCTACTAAAGCTTCGATAATCGGTGCAAAGTCGGTACCGGCGTTGGCAAACACATATTCAATGCCGCGCTCAAGTAGGGCTTGCAAGTAGTTGCTGGCAACAGAATGGAGGGAAGAAATCATGCTTATTTCCAAAAGATGTAAGTTGGTTACAGTACTAGCGGGTGAACAAAATGCGACACAAGCGGCACGGTTCCGGGCTGTAGCAACACGCGTATTCGTTGTTGGATTAAGGCATCTTGTTTGCTGATTCTCTCATGCTGCCTTAAATGATCAAGCCAGGTAGCGACCACATAAGTTTCCAGATAATTGCCCGGATTGGTTGCATCTTCAAAAATCTGCCAGAAAGTAGCGCCATCACGCTGGCGACCACTGCCCAAAAGCTTAATCTCCCGCAAAAAGTCCTCAAGGTCTGGCTTGGCAACTTCATAACGCACCGTGATCAATACTGGCCCCTGCTGCGCTCCGATAAACAATTTAGGTTGCGGTAAGAGCCAATGTTGGGAAGGGGTGTGATCAAGATTGTCATTGCCACTTATTTTCCAGCGCTGCGTGAAAATACTTGCCAGTACAAGGCCGCCACAGGCTACCAGCATGGCAGTGGGCAGACTGGTGATTTCTGCAATAGAACCCCATATCACCGGACCTATCGCCAACGAACCCATAAAAAACATTTGGAAAATTGCTATGCCGCGCGCGCGTACCCAGTTGGGTAGTGCTGTTTGCGCAGCCAGTTGCGCGCTGGTCATCACGATTATCCAGGCGGCTCCGCAAAAACATAGCGCCAACATTGCCACAACATTAATGTGCACAAGAGCCGTTACACTCAAGGCCACTGCAAACACTAAAGCGGCTATTGTAATTAGTTGGTCGTTGTTCAAATACGTACGAAATTTTGGCAACAACAGCGCACTGCCTATGGCGCCAATACTGATGGCAGCAAATAGAAATGTGTAAGTTAGTGGGCCACCTTGCAGCAGATCTTTGGCGATTAAGGGCAACAATGCCCACATCACACTGGCAAAAAAATAAAACCCGATGCTACGAAAAATTGCCGCCTGTAATGCCGGAGAATGCCAAGTGAAACGCAGTCCAGTTTTTACTGCATCGACAAAATGTTCGGGCGGTAATTGCGTGACCGGTGGAACTCGTTTCCAAGTGGCCAGCACACTGATAATAAAAATAAAACTCAGAGCATTGCAGATAAATACCGCGCCACTGCCTGAGGCAGCAATGATGGTTCCGGCCAGTAATGAGCCAATCACACGCGATACATTCATACCCAGTGTGTTCAAACCAATAGCCGCTTGCAACTCGGTGCGTGGCACTACTTCGGGAATAATGCTTTGCCAGGTTGGCATAATCATTGCCATACCAATGCCCAGCAGCAGGGTAAGTCCAAGCAGACTCCATGCAGTGATGAGGCCGCTCAGTGTCATCACTCCAATTATGACGGCTGCGATACACATGCCAATGTTGCCTGCCATCAGATATTTGCGCCGATCCAAAATGTCGGACAAAGCTCCCGATGGCAGTAGAATAAAAAAAGCTGGCAGTGAAGTGGCCGTTTGCATCAAAGCCACTAACACGGGTGAAGTGGTAAGAGTGGTCATCAACCAACCCGCACCGGCTTCATGCATCCACGAGCCGATATTTGAGACCAAAACTGCCAGCCAAAGATACCGAAACGTAGTGATCTTCAGGGGTGACCAAGGTGATTGTGGTTTGACAGTGGTAGTTTGTGACATAGTGAGAGAATAACCCTGAAATTATGCAGGCAGCAACAAATGCCAAGTTATAAAAGCTGTAAGCTGAATGCAACGAATTTACGGCTAGTGAGCCTCATTGCTTTTGGGTATCATGCTCACGTCTCAACAACACCATACTTTCCGCGCTCGTAGCTCAGCTGGATAGAGTAACTGGCTTCGAACCAGTTGGTCGGGGGTTCGAATCCCTCCGGGCGCACCAAATAAATAAACCCTCCTCATGGAGGGTTTTTTGTTGGCACGCCCAGAGGATTTGATTTGAACCCCTGGTTCGACAAGCAGCACCGTGTGCTGCGCAGGACGCCCGTTTTTTAGGGCGCCCGTAGGGTGAGCACGTAGTGCGAATCGATCCCTGCGGGGAAAATTCTGAGAGGTTGTTTTGGCACGCTCGGAGGATTTGAACCGTTGCTGTCCTTGCCTAGCTATCCAACATACTGTTTGTGCGGCGCATCTATGGTGAATAATGCTGGTAATTGTTACCTTATCTCCATAACGAAGTAAGGCTGTGTTTATGGTTAGTGTATATCCCTGACTTTGTCCCGCCTGTTTGTAACGCTTACCCCCCAATTATTTTTTTATCACAGTGAGCTTCCATGAAACACATTATCAATTTCACCTTTGCATTTTTTTTCTGTTTCGCTTTGGCAGCTTGTACTCCCGCAGCACAAGAGCAAGTAAGTCTGGTGACCACCGCTCCCTCTAGTGATACAGACATAGGTACAACTATAGAGCCCTCGCTTGTTAATAATTCCAACTACTATTTGGAAAATTCAATTCAGGATTTGATGAAATTCGTTATTGATCCAAATGTGAAAAATATTTGGGGGGCGGTGAGTTATGTTGTTACTGCAGAAGGTACAGAAGAAACCTTGCCAACAACCGATGCAGATTGGGCCGGGTTACGATCTAGTGCACTTACTTTGTTAGAAGTAGGCAACACTCTTATGATTTCTGGCCGTAAAGTCGGTGCGGAAAATACCAGCGGTACATTGTCGGAGTTTCAACTTACTACCGAAGAAATTGCGCAGCTTATACGTTCCGAACCAGAACTCTGGATTTCTAATGTGCAAAACTTCCAGGCCACTGTCGCCGATACTCTTTCGGCAATCGACAACAAAGATATATTTGCCTACGGCGAAACCGGCGCAAGCATCAATAATGCTTGTGATCAATGTCATGCCGATTTCTGGTATCGCCAGCCAACTAACAGACCCCAGCCCTGAGGCTAAGGCTCAAGCGATGCGGTATAAGCTGCGATATCCACAATATTGTCAGGTGTAAGATTTTCAACCACTGCTGCCATCAGCGGTGACCACAGTCCCTTGCGATTGCCCATTTTCAAATCCCATAACTGGCGGGCAATATAACTTGGCGAGCGTCCGGCCAAAGCAGGTATTGGGCCAAGTCCCTGCAGTGTATCGCCATGACAAAAAGCACAAGGCGGAGTGAGGTCGCCAGTGCCAGCAGCCAACGCTTTGCCACGTTCGATGCTGCCCACAGGCACGTAGGCAATAAAGCCTGAATGTGAATCACGCAGTTCAGTAAGCTCCAGATCCTCTGGCATTTCTACAATTCGGTTACCCAGTGCTTCCATGCCGCCGCCTTCTTTCTCGATAAACATCGAACCTGATATTACGGTTTCTGGAACTGTGTCCGTTTCAATCACGCGAATCCAGGGTTGCAGAGTGAGACTGGAAAAATAGGTAGCGGCTTCTGCAGCTTCAGCTTCAGTGGCGGTCATGCCCACAATAAGCATATTGGCAGGTGGCCCCATTTGGGGTTCTGAACTTTTCCGCAGCCCAGCTCTGTAGTCGCGCATTTGTTGCATGATGTAGTCGGCGGGCAGACCTGCCAAGCTGGCATTTTCTGGTCGACCTTGCGCATTGGGCAAATGACAATAAGCGCAGGCAAATACGCCAGGATTACGACCACTTGCCACTATCGGTGGCATGGGTGGATGGTCTGCAGGATGCCAATCAGGTGGATTATATAAATTGCGCGGCGTTGTGAAGACAAAAGCCAGCGTGCTGTTGGGTACATGTTTGGGCTGACCATCATCAATGGGGATATTAAGACCAGGTGTATTAAGCGCGAAAGCCCAAGGCAGTGGTGTTTGCGCAATGAGTGGTGCTGCTGGCACTTGCGCGTAAAGTAAGCTCGCGCAACCAAAACTTACCAACATAAGAACAAGACGATTTATATTACTTGTCATGAGGAACTACCTTCAGTAGTGTTTCAGTTAAATTACCAAGAATAAAAATAACAACAAGTTACCGCTAGCATTGGAGAGTTTATGTCTTACCCTTGCAAAAACCTACTACGATTAATTTATATTTCCCCTCTGCTACTAACGCCATTACAAGCAGCTGAAGCTCCATTGCAAACGGATGGTCAAGTACATGAGATTTTGCTGCCGCGTGCCAACAGCGGCCCTACCACCTTAAGCATCGCCGCCGATGGTGCAGTTTGGTTTACCCTCAGTAGCGGTAATGCCATTGCGCGTGTCAATGCCGATGGTTCTGGGCTGGTTGAATTTGCCTTGCCCAATGCAGACTCATCACCCCGCATCATCGCAGAAGGTGCCGACGGCAACTTCTGGTTTTCCGAACACACCGGCAATCGTATGGGGCGTATTACGCCTGCTGGTGTAATCACTGAGTTTGCTATTCCTACCCCCGACAGTCAACCGCGCGCAATTGCTCTGGGCAGCGACGGCAATATTTGGTTTGGTGAATTTGCCGGCGGCAAAATTGGTCGGATAACACCTAATGGCATTATCACTGAATTTGATGTTCCAACCCCCGACAGCGGCCCGCGAGCACTGGCAGCTGGGCCCGATGGTAATATTTGGTTTTCTGAATTTAAGACCGGCAAGATCGGCCGCATTACACCGCAAGGTGAAATTACCGAGTTCGCCTTGCCCCGTGCCAATGCTGGACCTGGTGACATCACAGCAGGTGCAGATGGCGCGATGTGGTTTGTAGAGCTCGCCGGTACTATGGATGGCATTCAGCCTGATGGCAATCGGGTTGGACGCATCAGTATGAATGGAGAAATTCGCGAATACCCGATTCCCAGTGCAGATGGTTCCCCCATTAATATTGCAGTAGGGCCCGATCGCAACATCTGGTATACCAAAAATGCCGCCTTGGGCCGTGTTAAAATAGAAGGTGAAATCGTCGAATTTTCTGTAGCAACAGGTGGGGCCCGTACTGTGGGCATTACGGCAGGAAGTGATCGCCAGCCACCGCTGCATCTGACAAATCGCCTCTGGTTTACGGATCCGCAAAACAACAGGATTGGCTATTTGCAATTTGAATAATGCGCACATGGGATGCGAAGTCGTAGAGGATATTTATGCAGCGCCGCAAATTTTTACAATCCACAGCCGTTGCCAGTCTTGGTTGGCAAGGATTGTTGCCTGCATGGGCACAGTCGGCAGTAAATAACAGCACTGCCATTAGCAACAATTTTGCCGGAGTAAGTGGTCTGCAAGGATCGGAATTTGATCTCACTGTGGGCTACAGCAAAGCATTAATCGCCGGCAAAGCGGCGCGGCACATCACACTCAATAACGAATTTCCTGCACCACTGTTACGCTGGCACGAAGGTGACCAGCTGACTCTCAATGTTCACAATACACTCGACGAAGCAACATCCATCCACTGGCATGGCATTTTGCTACCCTGGCAAATGGATGGTGTGCCAGGCATCAGTTTTGCCGGCATCGACGCAGGTCAAAGTTTTACTTACCAGTTTAAGCTGCAACAGGCAGGCACTTACTGGTATCACAGCCACTCAGGTTTGCAGGAACATCTCGGGCATTACGGCCCCATTATTATTGATCCGCTGGAACCAGAACCCTATCACTACGACCGCGAATATGTCGTTATGTTGTCGGACTGGAGCTTCGAAAATCCAGAGCGTATCTATTCTAAGTTAAAAAAGAACAGTTCTGTCTACAACCGGCAGCAACGCACTGTGTTCGATTTTTTTCGCGATGTAAAACATGCAGGTTTGAACGAAACTCTCAACGACCGTTTGATGTGGGGCAACATGCGCATGAACCCCACCGATCTTGCCGATGTAACTGCCTACACTTTCACTTACTTGATTAATGGGCATAGCTCGGCCGAAAACTGGACAGGCTTGTTTCGAGTGGGTGAAACAATTCGGCTGCGATTTATCAATGCCTCTGCCATGAGTATTTTTAATGTGCGCATTCCCGGGTTAGCTATGACAGTAGTGCAAGCGGATGGTCAAAATGTGCAGCCAGTGGATACCGACGAATTTCAGATTGGCACCGCCGAAACATTTGATGTTTTAGTGCAACCACAAGCAGACCAAGCATTCACTATTTTTGCAGAAAGCAATGATCGCTCGGGCTTTGTCAGCGCCACTATTGCGCCGCGTGCCGGTATGCAAACGGTTATGCCGGTCTTGCGACCCCGCCCCTTGCTCACCATGCGCGACATGGGGATGTCTATGGCAGAACCAGCTGCCATGGATCACAGCACGATGCACTTGGGCGCAGCGGTTGCGCCGGTTATGGATCACAGTACGATGCACATGGGCGCAGCGGTTGCGCCGGTTATGGATCACAGTACACACACAAGTGTTACACCGGTGCCAGATACTATTGTAATGGGGCCGGGTGTAACCAACCTAGCAAACAACTCTGTTAGTCGTTTGCATGAGCGTCCGCTCGGCCTAGAATTAGAGCCGCATCGAGTGCTGGTTTACACCGATCTTAAAAGTCTTTTGCCTAACCCTGATCTACGTCAGCCTGAGCGCGAACTACAATTGCATCTAACCAGTAATATGGAACGTTACATGTGGTATTTCGATGGCCTTGAATTTTCGGAAGTCACCGCGCCCATTGTTTTTCAGCACAATGAACGTATTAGGCTAACGCTGGTCAATACCACGATGATGCCGCACCCGATACATTTACACGGCATGTTCTTCGATGTGGTAACCCAAGAATCGGCAACCAAACCGCGCAAGCACACCATCGTAATCAAGCCCGCTGAAAAACTGTCTGTCGACATTACTGCTGATGCGGTGGGCGAGTGGGCCTTTCATTGTCATCTGCTTTATCACATGCATGCCGGAATGATGCGAGTGGTGTCTGTGACCCCAGCAGAAGCTGAAGTAAGTGCAAAGGAAAGTGCAGAGGAAAGTGCAGAGGAAAGTGCAGAGGAAAGTGCAGAGGAAAGTGCAGAAGATAAGCGATTAGATAATAAAAAAATGAATACATGAAATTCATCATAATTTTGCTAAGCGTGTTATTAACCACAAAAGCTATAGCGCAAACGATTACAGACCATTCTGCACATGTCGGCGCTGTGCCAAACACACCAGCGCAAACGATTACCGACCATTCTGCACATGTCGGCGCTGTGCCAAACACACCAGTGCAAACGATTACAGACCATTCTGCACATGTCGGCGCTGTGCCAAACACACCAAGCCAGCACTCTGCGGTCATGCCAGATGCGCAGCACACCAGCGCGATGATACATGGCGATACACTCAATTATTTACTGCTGGCAGAGCGTGTTGAATACCTTAAGAGCGACAGTTTTTTGACTCTGGTCTGGGACATGCAAGGCTGGGTAGGCAATGACTATCATAAGCTTTGGTTAAAAACCGAAGGCGCCCACGATAATGAAGCCAATAGTCAAACCAGTAGTGCGAACAGCAGTGCCAGCAAGCAGAAAAGTGATAGCGTGGAAGTTCAAGCTTTGTACAGTAAGGCCATCTTACCATTCTGGAATTTGCAAACTGGTTTGCGTCACAACAGCGAGCCCAATACTACAAATACTTATGCCGTTATCGGTGTGATGGGTTTGGCTCCGTACTGGTTCCATATAGATACTGCAGCCTTTCTCAGTACACACGGTGATCTCAGCACCCGGTTGCAGGTGGACTACGACTTACGTTTTACGCAGCGCTTACTGCTGCAGCCTAGCATTGAACTTAATTACAATTTTTCAGATGACAATGCTGAAGGCATTGGCAGAGGGATGGGTAAATCCAGTTTTGGTTTACGCCTACGATGGGAAATACGACCTGAGTTTGCACCGTATGTGGGGCTTGAGTGGTCGCGTATTTACGATGCTGGTACAAATCTGCTGGCAGCTGCTGGAACTAAATCCACTGATGTTGAAGTGGTGGCTGGAATACGCTTCTGGTATTAAAAAATTTACCTTTAGCAACGAAACAGTTTGTTTAGTTGCGCAGTTATGGCGTAACTTCCTTTGAGTTTTACCGTTTTTTAACAAGTGATCAAATTTCACCTAGAGGAAATAACACATGTTGCGATTTATATCAGGAGCAGGAGTAATAATTGCAGGCGTAGTTGTGGTAGCGACAGCCAGTGCGCATCACAGCACCATCGGTATTTATGATGTTGATAAGACAGTTGAAATTACCGGTACAGTTACCTCCGTGTCGTGGCGAAACCCGCATGGGCAAATCACTCTGGATGTAAAAGATGACACGGGGGCAATCGTTGAATGGTCTGCCGAGACGGCCGCCATCAGTGTTATGCGTAATCGTGGAGTAGACACTGACGTGATTGCTGTAGGTGATGTTGTCACCATTGCCGGTGATCCTTCCCGCAGAAATCTGCCTGCGATCTTTGGCAACAATATTCTGCTGCCAAGTGGCTATGAATTTGATTTTGGCGCAAATAATCCTCATTTTCCGGCAGGCCTTAGTGGCAATATGGTTGGCAAACAAGTAGCCGACCAGGCCAATGTTGATAAAGCAGTAGCGGCTGCCGATGGTATTTTTCGGGTGTGGAAAACACTCATGAGTGATCCGGCTGCCTTTCCGATATTCAAAGGCGGCTATCCCTTGTCAGAAGCGGGCAAGCAAGGACTTGCCCAGTGGAATCCGCTCGATAATGCCCTTTTGCATTGTGGTACCAAGGGCACGCCCTTGATTATGATTACCCCCATACCAATAGAATTTGTCCGCCAGGGTGCAGACATAATGCTTAGGATTGAAGAATACGATGCCCGTCGTCTCATTCACATGTCGGAAGCTGCTGTCGCACCAACTGAGCACACTCTGTATGGTTTTTCAAAAGGACGATGGGAAGGCAATACTCTTATAGTAAGCACCACAAATATTGCGGCCGGTCATTTCGATCATTTGGGTGTGCTGCAAAGTGACCAGATCACTGTAGTGGAGCGCTTTATTCCTAATGCCACTTACGATCGACTTGATTATGTGATGAGTGTGACTGATCCAGTAAATTTTACTGAAACATTCGACCTCAAACGTTATTTTCTTTGGGGTCCGGAAATGAGTGTCCACCCTTACGAGTGTCTGGATCGTTATTAAAAACCTAGACCGCCATTAAATTACATCTCATTAGTCGCGCTAAATTCTAGGAGCTTAATATGTTTGTTCTGTTAACCGCCGCTGCCATAGCTTCGGCAATATCTGCTAGCTCTTGCCAAACCCTCACTGGTTTCAATCTTGAAAACGCCAGCATTAACTCTGCCGAAGTTGTAGCTGCAGGCGTTTTTCAAGCTGCTGCCGGCCACAACCCGAACAACAATGCCACTGCGCCTCAAGAACCCATTCCTGCTCATTGCAGGGTAAAACTATTACTCACTCCAACATCAGATTCAAAAATTAATGTGGAACTTTGGCTGCCAATGGAAAACTGGAACGGTCGCTATCTGGCCATTGGAAATGGTGGTTGGGCGGGTTCCATACAGGGTTATGGCGACATGCAAATGGCGCTGAGGCGTGGTTATGCCACCGCAGCTTCTGATGCTGGCCACACGGCTGATGACGGCCCCAACGGGATGTTTGCCCTGGGTCACCCCGAAAAAATTGTAGATTTAGCATTTCGCGCTATTCACGACATGACCGACAAATCCAAACGCATCATCACCAAGGTATACCAGCAACCTGCCGACTATTCCTATTACAAAGGCTGCTCCACCGGTGGTCGGCAAGGCGTGATGGCGGCACAACGTTATCCGGGTGACTTCGATGGCATCATTGCCGGAGCACTCGCTAACCGTCACATACACATGCACACCGCTGGAGCTTATCGTGGCATTGATCTAAATCGTCATCCAGAAAAAGCCATACCGGAAGCCACTGCGAAAGTGGTTAACGACGCCGTGATGCAGCAGTGTGATGTACTCAAGGAAGGTTTTCTCAACGACCCGCGCCAATGTAATTTCGATTTAGCAACACTAGCGTGCAAAGTAGATAACGGTGTAGTTGCTGCCAACGAAAGCTGCCTCACCCCGCCGCAATTGCAAGCCGTACAAGAATTTTACGGTGGCCTGCATAACAGTAGCGACGAGCTGATCTTTTCTGGCCAGGCCCTTGGTAATCGCCTGCCGGTACTGCGCAGCACAGGTGAGACTCCTGGTGGTGGTTCTTTTGATTCTATTCGTATTCTTGGCTTCCAAAATGAAAACTACGCTTGGCAAGACTTCGATCTCGACCGTGACATGCCGCTGATTGATGCTGCTACTGGTTTTGTTGATGCAGTCGATCCCGACTTGCGAGCCTTCGAAGCCACCGGTGCCAAACTGTTGATGTATGCAGGCTGGAACGACACCACCATCACACCACTCAATACCGTGTATTACTACGAAAGTGTGTTGACTGCTATGGGCAGTGAGCAAGCCGACTGGATGCGTTTGTTCATGGTGCCAGGTATGGGGCATTGCCGCGGTGGCGACGGCCCTTTCGAGTTTGATATGTTGACCCAACTGGAACAATGGCGCGAACAAGGTCAAGCTCCTGCTGCAATTGCTGCACGTAATCCTACATCAGGACTAAGCCGCCCCTTGTGTGCTTATCCACAAACAGCAGCATTCGATGGTACTGGCGATATTAAAGATGCTAGTAATTGGAGTTGCGCTGCGCTTTGAGTATTATTAAAAGCCACGGCCTGCGATGTATTAATTATTGCCTTGCAGCAACGTATGCTGCATTGTAGGGTTGTAAGTGGGTTCAGACCTAGGCTCATAGTATGCCAGTAAGTACCTCGCAGTGGAAAAAAGCGGCTTAACTGCGGTGTTTAATTTGTTTTCTACGGCTACCTACTAAATTCATATTATCAATAAAAAAATATGATCAGAAATTCTATTTAAGGAGCTAATAACAATGTTGAAAAAGAAATATTTACTAGCCGTTATCGTTTTAAACCTGCTATTTACTGGGCAAGCCATAGCGCAGGATAGCTACAATGTTGCTACTGAAGTCTTATACGCATCTCTAGTAAAAGTTGGCAATGATTTTTATAGGGATGTAGAAGCCACTGTAAGTATGAAAGATGTAGTGAGCGTCGGGAAAGTCACTGGGCTCAACGCTTACGACACATATGCCAATGGTCAACTGGCTATGTCGTCTGTTCTCGTTGGATCTACTACCTATACAAATGTCGTCGTTAATGTTGGTGCTGACAAGGTTAGGAAGGCAACTTTATCGGTAAAGAATCCAAACTTATTAAGCCAATCTATAGAATTTTTTCTTCCCGCTTATCTGAACAGGAACGGAATTACAGCTGCCACCCTTACAATTATGAAAGACAACGTTGTGCTGTACGAGAAGGCTTTTGGATATAAAGATGCCGCCAAGACAACTCCCCTACTTAAAGACGCGCTATTGACGGGCGCTAGTATTGTAAAACCTGTGACAGGCGCAGCAATTCAAAAACTTATAACCGCTGGGAAAGTAGCGATCGATGACAAGGTCTTCTGTTCTTCTGGTCGTACCCCCTCAACCTCTACATCTAATGTAAACAAGTGCTGGGTGGACAGCACATGGGTTACATCTAAAGACGCGCGCATACAAACAATTACAGTGGGACAGTTGCTCTCACATCAAGGCGGCTGGAACAGAGATTTAAAAAATTGCTCCGCCTATAAAATAGCAGATGCAGGTACACGAGCAACCCTCGTGGAAAGAGGTAATCCATGCGAACCTCTGCAGCATGAAGCCATCATTCAAGCCGCCCTTGGTTTGCTCACGCCACCCACTCTTGAACAAGACATAAAGTTTTTTATGCAATCAGACTTGGATTTCACGCCCGGCTCTGCACCCGCATCCGGTGCGGGTTACAGCAATTTCGGCTACATGTTGCTGGGTTTAATTGTCGAGAAAGCTTCTGGCATATCTTACACAACATATGTTAATGACTATATTTTTACGCCCATCGGGGTGAGCAGCAATTCTTTTAAAGCAGCCAGCAGTTTGCTCAAAGATGCAGATCCACGTGAGCCAAATTACGTGACCAACATGCTGGGTTACAGCCTCTACGAGCCGGGTAAAGTGGTTTCGATTCGAGACGGAGCAGTAAATTCAACCAATTTCCTTGCTGCGGCGACCTCAATTATGACATCAAAAGCAATGGCATCCTTTGCTGGCATGTATATGATTGATACCAACAATGCCTTTGGTCACGACGGCATAAATAATGGCAAGCCGCTAGGTGGTTTGACCAACATAGGCAGTCACGATGGGGATTTGCCCGGTACGAACGCTGTTGTAGTCCAATTGGCTACGGGTACCAGCTATGCAATGTTGATGAATAAAAATGACCTATTTGAAGGCGGGAGCATTAAATACACCGACTATATTACTACCACGCTCAACAGCTTAATAAAAAATGCTGGTTACTAAGTTAAAAACGGTGTGGAGCGGTTCACTAGAACCAGCCATAAGATCTAAGATAGTTTTGTGGAAAGCGGAGCCTGCTGCAGTATCAAACACAAAGGACACCCCAGTGCAAAAAAGTGCCTTAACTGGAGTGTTTATGTTTTGGTGATAACGTCATGGCTCTAACGCTTGTCGACAACGACCTTGCCTTCTTTAAGAACAACTGTAGCCTTTAACATCTCGTAAATATTTACACGAGGATCACCTGCCAGCAGGATGATGTCGGCGAGTTTGCCCGCTTCTAGTGTTCCAATCTGGCTGCCCATACCCACATAGGCAGCAGAATTAGGGCCCATGATCTTGATAATGTCTGCCTGCGAGAACATCACGCTTAAAGACTTCAACTCATGTTCCAGCACGACGATATCCGCATAGTTTTGATCAGTTGAATACGACAACGTGTTATTGCCAGCCTCCCAAATCCGACGCGCATTCACAATCGTGTACCCAGCCTCGTTACCAATAGCGCGCCCTTTAGGATCGCGGTTAGCACCAGCAATAGCTTCAGGCCAAGGCTTGCCGTCACGGAAGCGTGGGGAATTGTCTTGCGGGAACTGCACTGGTGCGGGTGCGGGGGATTCACGGTCGATGATAGGTGCGCCAAAAGAAGTCATGCCCGCTACGATCGCACCCGCTGCCGCAATCTTTGCCGCATCGTCTATACCGGTCCAATCCTTGTTTGGTATGTGCACAAAACGCCGTACACCCGCGTCTAAAGCTGCAATTGTTGCAGATGTGCTCACTGAATGAACATTGACTTGAACCCCCAACTTGGCAGCTTCATCGACTACGGCTTTAATTACTTCCATCTCGGCTTGTGGTGGCGCTGGCTCTGGGGTTAGAGCAATTTCACCAGTGTGCATAATGCCTTTGGCTGCCATCGCGCGGACTGCAGCCCTCGCCTCCTCAGGAGTGCTGCGCAGGTTGACTCGTTCAGAAGGGATGACACGCGGGCCATTGATCAGGCCTGAATTTATGTGGTCACGCAGCGTGATGTTGCCATCACCAGGGCCACCACCAGAAAGGATCGTTGTATAGCCAGCTTCCAGCAACGACTGCATCTGACCCTTTTCATCTGGACCCGTATTTATGTGTTTGTGACCATCGATGAAGCCTGGCATTGCCGTCATGCCCGTTGCATCAATGACCGTTAGACCCTCGGCGTTATTGGCCGAGCCAGCGACAACGGAATCGATCTTGCCGCCTCGCACAATAATGGTTCCATTCTCTATCACCTGACCACTACCGACGATGATGCGAGTGTTAGTGATAGCGATATCCTGAGCGAGCGCAGAAGTTGCACTTAGCGTGAACATCACACCTAACATGTTAATAAAAGCGCCAATTTTGTAATTTGAGCTCATTTATTAGACCCCCTATGGTCCGTAGTAAAAAAGGTGGAAAGCTCCAGATTTTCTGGATGCCGGACTGTTTGTTAAAATACTGTTTGAATCGCTCCAAAATTTCGGAGTATGAGCCTGAGCCACTAAGCCTGACTCTACCAAATGCCGATAGTACTTTACTACCAACTTCGCTGGCGAAATATTTAATATGGGTTCCAGAATATCCTTATATTTGTGTGTGACACACCTTTCTAGTGATGAAAAAGGTCGTTGGATATTAAAAATATTTTGGCGCTTATTGACACGATATTTTGGCGGCTGTTGTTACAACTGTTGTTACAATCAGCTGTACTTTTAACCTCACTCGGTTTTCTTACTATATGAATAATTGGCAACGCTGGCTTCTGGCTCCTCACACCCATTGGCTCAGAAAAACTTTTTTTCAAATTCATTTATGGTTGGGCATAGGCGTTGGTTTTTATGTGTTAGTGGTCAGTATCAGCGGTAGTGCCATCTTATTGAAATCTCCCTTCTATGAAATGTTTGAGCCTAGAACGCTCGAACCTACTCAAGCGGTTCCTTTGGAGGACGATGCACTCGATGCCAGAATTGCACAAGTCTACCCAGGATACGAAGTGACTTTTATGATCCCGGCCTACGAACCCAATCAAGCGACTTATGTAGTGCTGAAAAAAGACGAACAAATTTCCCCTCACTATTTCAACCAATACACAGGGGAAGATATCGGAGTTTCCAATCCATGGCCGATAAAAGCAGTGGAGTGGTTAGCCGATATTCACGATGACTTGCTGCAGGGTAATACGGGCAGAAAAGTCAACGGACTGGGCGCGCTGATATTTTTGTTGATGAGTTTTAGCGGTATTTTTATCTGGTGGCAGGGACGAGCGCGTTGGTATGAAGGCTTGATACTCAAACGCAGCAGCAGTAGAAGTATTATCTGGCAATTACACAGCGTGATCGGGTTTTGGTCGCTGCTGTTGCTATTCGCCTGGGGAGTTTCCGGTTTTCAGCTGGGTTTCCCGCAAGTGGTTGACTCAATGATCGACTGGTTTGATACGGATCTCACCGACTTTGAGCGTCCCAACAGTTGGTTACGTTTTTTCCGCACTATACATTTTGCTCGTTTGGGTGAAGGAGCTTGGGTGCGCTGGGGGTGGATATTTGTCAGCTTTCTGCCTACCTTCATTTTTGTTAGTGGCTTTTATATCTGGTGGCAGCGGGTAGTACTGAAGTGGTTTAGATCACGGGCTACAGTTAAAATATCCGCAGAAGTCGTGAGTTGAATAGGCAATACAAATTGCCGTTACGTCTGCACGACCCTAGCCAAACAACAAGCGATGCATGTTGTGTCACTATCTCTGCCAGCAGTAACGACGGTCTAGTTCGGTGAGAGGGCAGGTAAACGCCAATTCCACGGCAAACAATTGCAAACCGCGGGGGTCTTTGTTGTTGCTGCCATATTGCGGATCACCTAAGACTGGGAAACCACTGTCGGCGAAATGACGCCGAATTTGGTGTTTGCGACCTGTGATCAATTGTACTGTCGCGCTGCTGTGGTTGGTCATCGTGTCGTAATGTAAAAGGTTATAGCGACTTACGGCGTTTTTGCCGTCAATGGATAAAGTAATTTCACCGTGTTCTGGTAAGTGCCCTAGCACTTCTACCTGATAGATTTTTTTAATTTTGGTAAGGCTTTCTTCTGCTGCAAATAACGCGGATAACGCCGCTGCTGCTTTGCTAGTGTGCGCAATCAACATCAAACCGGCTGCTTCCCTGTCGAGTCGATGTACTAGAAAAACTTCGCGCTTGAGTTGTAGCTCCACGATTCTCAGCAAAGCACAGTGATCGCCTTCCTGACTGCCTTGCGCCAACAATCCTGCTGGTTTAAGCCATATACTGTAATGCTTTTCATCAGCTAATAATTGCGGTTGAGGAGGAGTCAGGGCTAGCACCTGTGGGTTGTAATAGAGGCTAAGTTCATCACCAATCGACAGAACATAGGTTGAGCGCCGTACCCGTTTGGTCTTGCTGCCCCGTTTGAGCCACACAGCCCCTTTGGCCATGGCATCTTTAATGCGTAATTTGGGTAGTGTGCTGATACGAGCTAGTACATCAAGGGGTGACTCGTTGGTTGTGGTAATCAAGTGCTTGAAAAGTTCAGTTGGCATAAGCTGTGGATTGCATAAACGGGTGGGCACTATACGGGCTGCCAAGCGGCCTTGGAAAGTCTTACTTGAACCATCTATTCACCATGACCATGGGTATGGTTGGAAGAGTAAATTTCAAACCTTAGGTGCGGAGACTAGCCAACAGGGCAGCAAGACTCATATACTCGCCGGCACCTGTACACCATAAGAATAAGGACTCGCCTATGATTAACACGATGACGCGCATTTTTCACTCAAGTTCAGCCTTGGCCCTATTGGTACTCTTGACCAGTTACCAAACTGCAAACGCCCAGCTCCCGGCAGCTGATGCAGACCGTTTAGCCATGATTGAACTTGGTAAACAACATGCCACCGCAGAAGCGCTTTTTGCCTATCTCAAAACCCAAACCAATGGCGGTGCTGCGCTGACTTACGACACCTTGCCCGACTGGAGTGGTATCTACTCAGTGGGATTTACTGCTGCAGGTCTACCGTTCGATTACACCCAGGGCGCTACTGATCTGCCATCGGCCAAACTGCTGCCGGAGTATTATGAAAAAATGGTGGCGCGAATAGAAGCGCGTAATAAAGGTATCGAGTTCGATCCCCTGGGAAAGTGCGAACCTCCGGGCGCACCACGTGGAATTTCCGAACCATTTTTACGTGAATACGCAGTAACCCCCAATCAAACTTGGTTAATGAATGAAGTTGCCGCCGAAAACCGCCGCATCTATACCGATGGCCGCGAACATTTACCTGCGGAAGATCGTTTTGCAACGTTTGATGGTGATTCCATTGGGTTTTGGTCCAATGGTGCACTGGTAATCCACACTAACCAATTGCGTGAAGGTATGTATCAACGTGGCCAACCGGATTATTCTGCGCAGATAGAATTGGTGGAAATAATGCGCAAAACTGACGACAACACCTTGGTTTCACAAGTGTGGGCCTATGACCCTGTCACCTTGACGGAAGCGTGGTACACCGTTAAAACTTATAACAAACTGACCGATCCAGAAAAACTCTTGCGGGTGCATTACTGGTATTGCTTCGACAACCAGAACAACGATGTGCAGGAGCAGGATGACGGCTCTACTCAGTTTACCGATTTTGAATTTGATAATTAGAAAATTACAGTTATTCCCATGTGTATGGTTGGAACAACTCACTAACTGAATATATGCAAGCAGGTAATACCAGATTAAATCTGGAAAAATAACATCACGAATCGGCTCATTGGAGACAATCATGCGTAACACTTTCAACTTACTCGTCATCACCAGCACCTTGCTAAGTGCTGCCCCGTTGCTCGCTCATCATTCCACTGCCATGTTCGACGAAAAACAAACCGTTATGATGACTGGCACCATCAAGGAATTTCAATACACCAATCCGCATTCCTGGCTGATAGTAGATGTAACAGCAGCGGACGGTACTGTCAGCACATGGGGTTTTGAAGCCGAAGGTCCTACCACTCTGATGCGTTCCGGCATTCGCAAAAGCACCCTGCCGATTGGTAGCAAAATAACTGTCACGGCCAATCCAATGAAAGACGGGCGGCCTGCTGCAGCGATGATCGAAGCAACACTGGGCGATGGCACTAAGATTAATCCACGCTTGGGATTAGTTCCGCGTTGATTATTTAAGCTACATTAAGGTAAAAAAACCCGCATTTATGCGGGTTTTTTATGCAGTGCTTTTGTGAAGAATTTTTATGGAGAGTTTTTGTGCGGGTAAAAAGATAAGTTATTCTAGAAATTTTGAGCCTGCTAATATATGAACCAGTAGGTAATTAAATTAGTTGCCGGCTTTTAGCAGCGCAGCCAACACCGCGTCAAAATTCTTCACAAACCCAGCCTTGAAATTTTCTGTGGTTTCCAAAGTGTCGAGCACAACCAATGTTGCACCACCGGCCATGATAGCTTGTTGAATTTCTGCCGTGGGTTGCCATTTGTGGATGACAACTTTAACACCTGAATTTTTTATAGAAGTTGTAAGTTTACTGTAGTCTTCTGGTGTCCAATCGATGTCCTGTTTGACAAAATAATCGTCAACAAAAATGCCCATGTCACTGGTGAAATACACAAACTCATCGGCGAGTGCAAACACGAGTGGGTCGGCTACTTCGATAAAGCGTTGTTCAAAATCGTTTTTTAAATTTACGTAACTGGCTTTTTCATAAACAAGATTTTGCTTAATGGTGGCAGCTTCTGCAGGGTAAAGTTGTTGCAGATCATGACCGACTATTTCCAGCACCCGGATGACATTGGAAGAGCTGAGCCAAAAGTAGGGTGATAGCTGGTGGCTAACGGGTGAATCTGCGACTGCAACACCATCGAGTTCATGCGACCAGGGCTTGCTGGCATCGATATTCACCACCCGCACGTTGAAATCACGTGCTGTGGTGTAAAACGGATCCCCTGGCCAGATTTTTCCAATACTAATAACCACATCTGCAGCCTGAAAAATCTCAGCATAATTCTCAGCCTGCCGCGTAAAAACAGTACGTTGGGCTTCCATGGAGCGGGGAGATTCTGGTAACAGTTGCAAATCGAGGTCAGTATCCTTTAACAGGCCTTGTGTTAACTGATAGATAGGTGCCATAGCGACCAGTATCAGGGGTTTAGCGGCGACGTCCTGTGCTAGCGCACCACTGCTGTTGCAGTAAAAATATAAGAAAAGCAGTAAAAAAAACTTAGGTTTGATGGTTAGCAAATTTTCTTGAATACCTGTCAGACTTTTCCAATTTATCATTGCTGTCATCACATTTTCGCCTCTTTAAATCCAGGTATCACATTGCGAATAATAGTGGTGATAATAAAAAAAGCTGCTGCTACCAGCACAATGGCACCACCGGAAGGCACAGGAATGTCGTATTGCATCGGAATCAGGATGCCACCAAAACAACTTAAGGTGGAGATGATCATGGTGTTGTAGACAAAACTGCCCAAGCCTCTACTTAAATTGCGCGCAGCCGCCGCAGGAATCAACAACAATGCTTCAACCAACACTGCACCAATAATCTTCACGCAGGCAACAGTAATAATGGTCACTAATACGATGAACACATATTCAATGAGCTGCACTTGTATGCCGCGCACTTGCGCCAGACTCGCATTCAAACTGGCCAGCAACATACGGTTGTAAAGGGGCAAACCTACTAGCAAGGTAATAGCAGCCACTGCCAACAGCACATTCATGTCGAGGTCATTCACGGTAAGAATCGAACCGAACATTACACTTTCTAGAATATGGGTATTAACCCGTGCTGATACAAACAGTACAAGCGAGGCGCCAATGGCAAGCGAGATTGATAGGAATACACCGATCAAAGCATCGGTTGACATGCGGGTGCGGCTCTTGGTGTAGTTGAGCAAAATGCCAAATACTATGCAAAAGGTGAACATCGACAAATAAGGTGCAGTGTAGGACTCGCCAATCAACACCCCGATGGCTACACCTGTAAGCGCAGCGTTGCCAACGGCCTGTGAGAAAAAGGCCATACGTTTGGCTACAATCATAGTGCCAACACAACCTAACAAGGGGCCGATAATGATGGCGCAGAACAAAGCATTAATTACAAATTCGTAAAAAAGGATGCGAGGTACAGTGCCGCTTATAGCGAGTTGAGTAATCAATTCGCGCAGCCAAGTATAAAAAACACTCATTATGCGGCCTCTTCTATGTGTTTGGTGAAAACACCGCGTTGCATGGCGGGCGTAAGTGTTGAGTTAACAGGACCATGTGCCACTACAATCTTGTCGATGATAGTGACTGTTTGTCCAAGTCGCTGCACTTGTTCGAGATCATGGTTGATCCACAGCACAGTAGTGCCGCTAGCATGCATCTGCATAATAAGCGATTCGAACAACTGTGAACCTCCCTCATCAAGGCTTGTCATGGGTTCGTCGAGTACCAGAAAAGTAGGGGTAGGAATTAATGCCTGCGCAAAAAGCAAACGTTGACGTTCGCCACCGGACAAACTACCGATCATGTATTTACGTTTGCTGGTGAGGCCGGTTATTTCAAGTGCGGAATCGATCAGCAGTTTGGCAGATTTTTTGGTGCTCATGAAAGCTGGTTTGTCCTGGGTGATCAATGTCAGGAAATTATCGATGGTGAGGGGCAGTGTCCGCTCCATCTCGATCAGTTGCGGCACATAAGCGGTAATTTGCGGGCTACTGTTGTCAAAACGAATCTTGCCAGTGTGAGGCATTTGCCCTAATAAACAGCGGGCAGTGGAGGTTTTACCGCCTCCATTAGGGCCGGCGAAACAGTGCAGCGCGCCAGCGGCAATGCTGAAGCTCATGTTTTTCAGTATCAGTGAAGCCCCTAGAGACAAACTGAGATTTTCAACATGGATGGCTGGACCTTGCATGGAATCGTCCTTATGAATAATCAGCGAATAGTACTTTCTATTGCTGCTTTGAGTGATTCGAGGTTATAACGCATTTCACTTTCAAACAAATCGGCAGTGTATTCTCCATCGGAAATATGGGAGAACGAAAATACTTTCACGCCGGTTGCCGTCTGAATAGTATCGGCCAGTTTGCCGGCGAAAAATTTTTCTGCAAATAATACATTTACGCCTGCCGCTTTAATCTCATCAATTGTTTGAGCGAGTTGGCGCGCTGTTGGTTCCACACCGTGCCTTGGTTCGATCACTGCTGATATCTGTAAACCAAATTCCTGCATCAGGTAACCATAGGCGCCGTGCATAGTGGCAGCCTTGAAATTGGATGCATCTAGATTAGATATTTGCGCAGTGTATTCAGCTTTCAGGCGTCGTAAGTCGGTGGCGTAGGCGCGTGCGTTGAGCAGATATTCGGCGGCATTGGCAGGATCGTAAGTGCCGAGTTGCTTTGCGATTTCATATACCTGCTGAATGGCGGTGATGGTGGAAATAAAAGTGTGGGCATTGACACTGGTGTCGGCAGCACCTGCGACCGGGATCAACGACACGCCATTGTTGGCATAAATGTAAGGTACTGTTGAACCACCAGAGGCTTCCATTATTTCGAAAGCCCACTGATCATGCCCAATACCATTGACCACTAAGACGTCCAGAGATTGCGCGCGCTTCATGTCAGCGGGCAGTGGGTTGTAGTTATGCGGGTTATAACCAGCGCCGATAAGAGGAACGATGTCAGCTTTGTCGCCCACGATGTGAGATACAAAGCTGTAATAGGGATGTAAGGTGATGCCGACTGTCAGGCGTTCGCCATTTTTGAATGGTGTCTGTGCATGAGCACAGACACTCGTCAGTAGTAGCGTAGTTAATAAAATAATGTGGGTAAAAATCTTGCTCACTGTATTTGATCTCCTTTGAGGCGTGCCAACTCATCGCGACCTTGATAAGGCACAACCTGTTTCCAGCCGTGCAGAACCATCGATTGAAATTTTGAAAATTCCGGTATCGGGGCGTTACGATCCTGTTGCCACCAAATGTTAGAGGCGTTGATCTGGGAGTTGCCAGCATGTTTGTGGTCTATCACCAGAATGAAGGAGCCCTGGGTCGCAATGTTACCGCCCGCACCGTGATACAAAGTGAGACCCTGCGCTTCGCCTTCTTGGATCACGTTTTTTAGAGTCCAGGTTAGGCCACCGTTGTTTTTCCAACTCAAGTCGCGATAGAAGGGTGCCAGCAACTCTTTTTGAAAATCGGCATCTTCGGGCCAGTAACCGTTGAAATACTGTAACCAGTAGATTTCATCAGCAGCGACGAGCAATTCGTTGTAGATGGCTTGATCCACACCTTGCAAACCGGAATAGGCACTGATTTGCCAGTCAAGTATTTGCTGTGGTTTTTCTTCGATGCCATTGGTCTTAACGTAACTTCCCGTCAGCAACATCATTACGCACACAGCCAGAATAAGCAGCGCGGATTCCCAGTGTTGTTTGTCGGAAGGTTGTATTTGAATGCTTGTAGTTGTCATGGCGTGATAAAGGGCCCCTACTTAGTTGCGACTTAGTTGCTGGGTGCGTCCTGTTTATTTTGGGAAGTCAGTTGCTTGTACCCACAGTATGGCATCTTGGGATAGTGGCATGCCGTTGTATTCTGTTTCCGGCCCTACAGTCAGTGCTGCAAACCCCCACCAACCGGCCTTGGGCATCACGAAAGAAAACTCACCAAGTTCATTGGTAAGTATCACCATAGCGCCAAACGCGGGATGGGGCGGATTGATGAAAGCCTCGGCCTGAAATTTGTTGTTCTCTAGATCCAATGGATGATTGAGATATTCAACTTCGACCTGCGTATAGGGGACAGGTACACCATCGCTTAGTACGATGCCGCGAAATACAGCACCGGTCCAGTTGGCATAAGGTTTATTGAGTGCTTCAATTTCTGCAGGCAGTCCCAAAGTTTCGGCCCAGTTACCGGGTACACCACCCACATTCACCATGACCTTGGTAAATTGCTGGATATATAGACCTTCGCCGGCTTCAAGATAGGGAGTGGGTTCGAGTACCACTTGATAATCACCTAGCGAGCGCATCTCGCTGCGGGGAATGTTGGCTTTCCAAGCGCTCACATGGGTGTCTTCGGTTTGCCATTGCACTGCTTCTAAGTATTGCATCAAGTCCACTTCGTTACTGCTTTCCCCTGGGGCTGGTTTTTTGGAATAGTAGAAGCGTTGTGGTTTCTCCAACGCCATAGTAGGACCACCCGCAAAGGCGTGGGTAAACACCATGGTGAAGGGTACATCGCTGGCCCGGAGCAAAGCAGTTTGCGGGGTATACATCACGATAAAATGGGCGCTAGCAGCAAGACTGGTGCATCCAAGGGTAACGCCAAGCAGCACATCTGAAAATTTAAATCTCATTGTTTATAGTACCTAAGCCCAATCAAATAATATCGTCGCCCAATACAGTAATGCTGTGTTCAGTGCCAGCAGTAAAGGTCACCGAAAACTCTGCGGTAGGTTTTTTCATTGTAATACTTCCTGCCGCATCAAGTTCGCCTTGCTCCATTACTTTGCCTTGTGAATCCATTATCCTAATGACCACTCCGGTAGCGGAAGCCCCATCCGAAAACCCCCCTTCGCAGGTGATAGTACCATCACCATTGTCAAAACAATCGAACAAGGGCGTATGAGCCGCAGCAGGAAGACTGTACAACAGGGTGCTCACTAGCAGTACTGCAGTAGTGTAAAAAAGGCTCATAAAAAATACTCAAGGTGAAGGTCATCAAAATAATTACATTTGTTTTGCATTACAAGATACGCCATCTCAATATCACGATACTGCCACATTTGATTGGACAGCAACAAACCGGCAAGCGCCAGTATTTAACCGTTGGACAACAGTTAAATTAACGTTAACAAAAGGGTGTGCCTGACTTTGGCTTAATCAGAACTGAAGTGATTTCAGGTCTTAGGCTTGATGATATCTTTTGAAAATACTGCCCAAACTTCCGCTCGCATGGAGTAGGGCCAGAATGGTGACGTCATCTGCCAAGTTTTTTGAAGTTGTTGACCCAAAACAGCGGTCGCAACAACCAACAAGGGAAAGATAATGGCAATGATCAAATCCCCGCAACTGGAAAATACGAATTTAGTCGGTTTTTACAACATGTGAAGCTAGTGTCGGAATAAAGGGGTAGGGCACTAGAGGATCCGTCTTTAGCAAAAGTCTACGCAGCATATCGAGTGCCACTGCACAGCTCATGGTGCGCACTAAAGTTCGGGAACGTCGAGTAAGGCTCAGTGTCTGAACCCAGCAAGTAGTTCTATTGCAAAGTGCAATAACCACAGTACCGACTGGTTGGTCAATACTGCCACCATCAGGTCCAGCAATACCAGAAACGGCGAGTGCGAAATCGCTATCCAAAATTTTTCGTACTCCATTGGCCATTGCCGCTGCTGTAGCTATCGATACTGCGCCATGCTGATCGATAATAGATACTGGAACACCTAAGATTTTGATCTTGGAGCTAGTGCTGTAGGTCACTAGGCTGTGTTGCAGATAGGTGGAACTGCCTGGATATTCAACCAATTGGCTGGCCAGCATGCCACCTGTACAAGATTCGGCTAGACTTAATTTATGCCCGCTGTTGTTCAAAAGATCATGAATTTCTTCGGCAATCGCTGCCTTGTTTTCTGTCACTACTGCGGTGCCAAGTGTAGTGCGCAACAAGGGCAAAAATTCGTCCATAGCAGCGCTTGCTGCAGCTCCCCGCGCAAATACTTTAATCTCTACATAAGGAGCAGAAGGTCTGTAGCCCAGCGTAATTCCAGCCGGTATTGGCAGCGGTGCGATTTCATCAGCCAGAATGGATTCGCCGTGCCCCAGTGTCAAAAATTTAAAGAGGCGAGTGGTAACTGTGTGATTGAAAGTAGTTTCTATAAAAGGAACAAACTGTTCGTTTACCATGTGTTTGAATTCGAAAGGTACGCCGGGAGTAAAAAACAGCCATGCCCGGTTTAGTTTGATGCGAAAACCGGGCGCTGAACCTACAGCGTTGTCCACCAAGATGGCAGTTGCCGGTAGCAAGCATTGTTTTAGGTTGCTGGTTGGCATAGTTCTGCCGCGCTCAGAAAACCAAAGCTGCAAATGTGCCAGCCAGCCTGCGTGTTGCACCAAGGTAACACCGGCAGCGAGAGCCATGGCTTGGGCTGATAAATCGTCACTGGTGGGACCAAGCCCACCGTTGACCACAATTACATCGGCATGATGACTGCGTTCGGTAAAAATCGTGACTAAATCCTGCAAGCGATCCCCAACAGTAGAGCGCTGTTGCAACTCTATCCCAAGTTTGAGCATGGTGTCGGCGAACCAGGCGGCATTAGTGTCAACAATTTGTCCGGAAAGCACTTCTTCGCCGGTACAGATCATTTCCATTAACATAAATTTACCAGACGCTGCATGAGTGACAATCATACCCTATACAAAGTGACAAGGAGGTGCTGTCTGCTGGCCCAACAATGATTTAAAGTTAAGAAGGTTCTCGCTTTGAACAGCGCAGTGGGGGTGTTATTTAGCGCTGGTCTTATCTTTAGCTGCTTCTTCTAATTCGGCAACAATGCTGAGTAGCCGTTTGCCTGCTTCAATGGAAACTTCTTCGGGAATTTCCATTGTTCCTAGCCACTCAGCCTTGTCTTTGTCATCGCGGCCTTTGCTCAAGGCGCTCATGCCGGTTGCAGTAAACATGCAGCGAATGCGCTTGAACTTATCTGGCTCGTCAACTTTCTCATCTTTGAGTATGGTAGTGGACTCGTACAAGGTCCATGCACCTTCTAATGATTGCCAGAAGAAATCAGTGCTGTTGCGGCTGGATTTGAGATCAGATTCCAATTTTTCTTTTTCTGTAGTGATGTCTTTCAATTCTTTACGTACTGTCACCAACGCATTATTCACATTTTGGTTATCAGTAGCCTGTTGCAAGGTTTTTTTCTTGATGTCAGTGAGTTGGCGTTTCAGGCGTTGAGGATCCAAAGCTTTAAGTTCCCGCAACTCGTCTTGGGCTTCCTTCAGTTCGTCTTTCGATTTTTTTAACTGGCCTTTTACGATACTGTCTTTTCTGTCGCCATCAATCATTTGTTCAAGCCGTTCCATTTGCGTTCTCTGTTGCAGCGCTTCGTATTCCGCTTCAATGCCAGCAAAATGTTCAAACTGCTGTTCGAGGTGCTCAAAGTCTTTTTTATGACTGATCAACTCGTCGCGCAGCATTTTTTCAAGCTGTTTTTGACGCTCCAGCTGTTCCAGTAACTGGAGCTTGTCGTCTTCGAGTTTGCTGATATCGACTTTTAGAGCGTTACTAGTGCGTAGTTCTTTCAGGCTTATTACTTGGGCCATGTGTGCTTAGATTACTTTTGTATGGGGGTGTTGATGAAAGGGTTAGAGCTTGAAATTTGTGTCGCGTATTCTATCATGAAAACCAAATTTTCAGGCAAGCCGTCTTTATAATTTATGGGTTTTTGGGCAGGATTAATGATCAAAGCGCCAGTTCAGACAGTTTGGTTCGCATTTGTTCCAACAAACCCTCTATCCCGGATTTGCTGACTATGCTCCGATACGTATCTCGGTACGAATTGATCATGCTTACATTTTCTACTTCGACATCGAAAACAAACCAACCGTCACTTCGTTTGCGTAATTTATAGGTAATGGGTATTTCGGTTGTTTCGGTGACAATAACCGTAAATACTACGGCCCGATTCTCCATGATTTCTTCACCCCGAAAAGCCACGATTTGATCGGTATACTCCTTGATGCGCCCGATATAGGTACTTTCGATGGTCTCTATCAACAATTGTTGAAATTCAGCCTGTTGTGGCGGGGTAACCTGCTTCCAATTGGTGGAAAGTACACTTTGAGCCATGGCCAGAGAATCAAAAGCCTGGGTGATCTCTGCACTTAGAGCCGGTCGATCCAGTGCTAGATCAAAATCTGGTTTGCGCAGAAGGGCCAGAATATTGTCCACTGCGGTTTGTACGGTGGTGGTTGGTGATTCATTTTGAGCGATGGCCACTTTGCTCATGCCAAGTGTCATAAACAAAAGCAGAGCACCTGCCAGACAGTAAAGTAGTACTGTTGCAGAGATAGATCTTGCTGCCAGGAGTTGCACACTAGAAGTCGTTTTGATGTTTACCATGCGTCCCTTGATCGTCCTATGCCTATTGCCAGTGCCCTGTGTGGGGTTGATGTTGTCAATTATACGCTGCTCACCGTGATAGAGAGTATGACTTCATGGCAATATCGAACTGATTTTATGCGCTGGAATAAGGGGTCAGGTGTGATTAACGCCTGTCTAAATTCCGCTGTGGAGCATAATTTTTTTTCCGCAGCTATCTGCACGGCTATTGGGCAACCGCACCGGCGCGATTTTGCAAATAGGCATTTTTGAAAAACAAGTAAGGATCGAGGGATGTGCTGTAAAAAGCCTCATAAGAATCCTGATCGAGCGCTAACTCTATTTCGGTATAAGTAAAATTGATGGCCATTATCTCACCTGTTGCCAGATTGTTATAAACCGGATCAAGCGCGGATGTGGCAGATGAGCCCACGATATCACGCAAGGTTGTGCCACCATAAAAAGGCACTACTACATACAAGCCGTTACCTATTCCGTAACGACCCAGAGTTTGACCCAAATCTTCCCTGTCCTGTTTGATGCCCAATTCGCTGGCAACATCAAAAAAACCCGCAAAACCGACTGTGGAGTTGATGACAAAACGTGCCAATTCAGAGGCTGCGTTGACAGGATCCGCCTGTAACAAAGCGCTAGCTGCGGACACCGGTGCCCCAATATTGAAAAAAAAGTTTCGAAAACTACTGAGCATGCCCGGCGGCAATAAACGCAAGCTTTGAAAAACCGGTTTGAGCGCGCCGCGATAGATTTTATCGTTGAAGTCAAAAATCACCCGATTGAGGGGTTCTAAAGGGTCAGCGTTAGTGAATTCTGGTGTTTCATTTTCATCAAAAACAAAAAAGTCTTCATCAATAGGGGGGGTAGTTGCAGCCTGCGCGAGTGCGACTTGATTACCGAAAAGCAGTAACAGCAACCCAAAAACTGGCAATAGAAGCCGCAGGTTCAGCGCTGTGATGGAGTGTTGCATGTGACAGGGCCTTTACCAGAATTATTCGGCTGTAAAAATGTATTTACTGACTAACTCTTCGATGCTGATGGCATCTTCTGTTTCGCTTATCACCATACCGTCAGTCAGTAATTCTTCAAAGCCACCGGGAGATATTTTGATAAATTTTTCGCCAATGATGCCCTGCGTACGTATGGAGGCAATGGCATCTTCCTGCACTGGAACTTCTTGGTTAATACGTAAACTGACTATGGCTTTGTAGTTGATAGGATCAAGCTCCACCGCACTAACAGTGCCGATACGGACCCCTGCTGCCTCCACAACTGCACCTGCCTGCAAGCCTGAAATGGAGTCAAAACGGGCGATTAAGGTATAACCCTGCTGCTGGGTAAAACTTACCCCAGCTAGGTTAACTGCAAGATAGGTAAAGCTGGCAATACCAAAGATTACAAAAATCCCCACAATTAATTGTATATTCAGTTTTTGCATGTTTGTTTCCTCACACCTTGCTGTGGCCACTTACAAAATTGTGGCGCTGGGTAATGCATTTTTTCCACTTTTTCAAGGCACGCTTTATTGTAAAAGTGAGCCAATTAAAAAATCGCTGAACAATATTGCGATGGACGACAACACGACGGCATCGGTAGTGACAAAGCTTACACCCTCGGCACCGAGTGAACCTGCTTTGCCAAGGTGCATATAGTAGCCTTTAGAGCAGCAGATCAGGGAAAACAGCACGCCAAAGAATATAGACTTGATCAACCCCAAGCGCACATCACTCCACACTACAGCATCTATCATGCCGTTCATGTAAGAACCTTCCGCGACATTGAACATGAAAACACCTACAAAATATCCTCCTAATAAAGCGACAAAATCAAATACAGCCGTCAGCAGAGGAACAGATAACATTCCTGCGATCACTTTGGGTGCTACCAGGAATTTATCGGGTGAAATCGCCATACATTCCATGGCATCCACTTGTTCGCTGGTGCGCATGATACCGAGTTCGGCGGTCATGGACGATCCTGCTCTGCCGACCACCATCAACGCAGTCATCACCGGTCCCAGTTCACGAATTACGCTCAAAGCTACGCCGGAACCCAACAAATTGACCGACCCAAAACGTTCTAGGATGCTGTAAAACTGTAATCCCAGCACCATGCCGATGGTGATTCCGGAAATGATAATGAGTGTCAGAGAGCGAGCCCCAATAAAATAGATTTGCCTTATGATCGGATAAAATTTGTAAGGCGGCTGTAGCAGATGCCAGATAACCAGTAGCAGCAAGTTAAAGGTGCGACCAGCGTCTTCTAGAGCGCTGATGGTGCTGGCGCCGATGTTTTCCAGAGTTTTTTGCATCAAGGTTTAGCCTGGTTCTTTGGTGAAAGCACAGCTCAAGTACCGGGTGCTGTGCTTAATAATTGTTGCCCATCAGAAGTTTTAAATGAGCCTCGGGGTCAACTACAGTTTCTCGCGGTTTACGATTGAGCATATTCTGCACTGCGGTTGTTTGTGACAACCTTATTTGCTGGGGGGTTCCGGTTTCCAGTACCCTACCATCGCCAAGAATGGCAATGTGATCAGCAATTTTGAGTGCACTTTCCAGTTCGTGAGTCACCACTACAATAGTCATGTTCATGATGGTTTTCAGCATGATGATCAAAGCATCTAGGTCAGCAGAGGTAATGGGATCTAGGCCGGCGGAAGGTTCGTCAAAAAACAACAGTTTTGGATCCATGATAATGGCGCGTGCCAGCGCAGTACGTTTGATCATGCCACCCGACAACTCAGCGGGCATTAGATGTTCGTGGGGCAACATATTGACCATGTCCAGCTTGATACGAGTCATGATTTGAATGGTTTTTTCGTCCAGTTGAGTGTGTTCACGCAGGGGCAGCTGGATATTTTCCGCCACCGACATCGAGGAAAATAACGCACCACCTTGAAACGCTACACCCATTTTTTTTCGTATTCGGTACATTTCACGGGTGCTGGCGGTGGTGATATCGGTGCCCAGCATGTGAATGCTGCCAGCGTTAGGTTTTTTTAAACCAAGAATACATCGCAGCAAAGTGCTTTTGCCAACCCCGCTGCCACCCATAATCACCATGATCTGGCCGGCTGGAATGTCCAAATTGATGCCATTAAGAATATTGCGCTCACCGTAATTGACTACCAGATCCCGGACCGATATGGCTGTTGAGTGTGCTTGTACGTAAGGATCGGTCATGGTTTCTTACAGTGGTAGTTGCTGCTTAAATTGTTCGGTATTGGTGTACAGGGAAAAAATTTTGTCTAGGCGTGTCATGGTCAATACTTGTAACGTTGCGACACTTATGTTGAGCAGACCAAATGACAATTTAGCCGATTTTGCAGACTGTAATCCTTCCACCAAAGAGGCAATGCCAGCGGTATCGATGTAACTAACCATTGCCATGTCGATCAGCAAAGGATTGCCATTTTTCATCGACCCCAGAATTTTTTCTCGCAGTTTGGGTGAGTCGTGTAAATCCACTTCACCGCTGAGCTGCAAGATGTCATAACCAGACAGGGACTTGATACTGCTTTCCATACACTTTCCTGACAAGTTTCAGTGCTGCTGCAGACTTTTTTCATCTACAGAAGATTGCGGCAATTTTTGGTTGTACTTTCGATTAAGTGCACTTTACCCATTATTTTATTGATGATGTTACAACCCAGATTACTTGGCCGGATTTAATTTAGTGGCCTCGACCGCATCTGTTAGGCGCAGGTTTTATGCTGGGCAAAATCAGTAACACGAAAGGTCATCAAATCTGTAATCAAGGCGTGATGTTCCCTGCGCAAGCGCTATTGTCTGGGTGTCTTGAAGTATTTGTTGATCAGTGATTGGAGGTTGCTCATTTCATCTGGCTGTTTGAGGACTCTGGCCAATCCTGCGTACAGGCGGTCATTATACAAATAGAGGTTCGACTGTGCCAGCGAGAAGCTGATTTCTTCAAAGACTTGATTGCGCAATTACCGGCGCAAGAAAAAATTTCGGAGAATGTGGATTATTCTTCATGCTTACTGGGAACTCGGTCAATATGAACCGGTTGGGAATTCGCTCGGGTGGCAGTGTTCAGGTATTCCTATGATGAGGCTCGCATTCTGCCCAATGCCGCGCTCAACATTTGCATGATACTCCTGACCTTGTTTTCATCAATCTGCTGCTCTATTGTGTTTCTGGCTCTTCAGAAAACCGTATAGATAGCATCGAAGGCTCATCCTAGATTCATAATGAAAGTGGTAATTGAAAGTTAGAGAGATATTCACTTTAGGGGCTAGGTATGCAGGTAGTACGAAGAGAGTCGTGAAACATTCCTGTATTACTGATGGTTATTTCTCAACGATTGATCAAAGAACAACAAATTGAGCTAGCACAGGTTCACAAAATGGACGAAGTCGAAAATCGACGCTGAATCCTACATAAATTTTAAGGAGACCCAAATGAAGCTTACATCTTTTGCATTGATCCTCATTTTCGCTCTGGCCGGCGGTGCGGTTCCCGTACTGGCCCATCATTCTTGGCCAGTAGATATGGACAATCTTGTTACCGTACAAGGGACCGTAACTGAGTTCATGTGGGAGAACCCTCACCCGATGATCTCTTTGATGGTTTCGACAAGTAACGGGGAAACGGAGGTCTGGCAGATAGGCGGTCCCGCGATCAACCGCATGGAGGCTAAAGGTTGGACGAAAACGACAGTCAACCCTGGCGACGTGATCACTGGTGTCGGTTATCAATTCAGAGACGGTCAAAAAATTATCCGGCTCGAAAAGGTGACGTTCGCCGACGGCACACAGTTTAGTCTTTACGGCAGCTAAACTTTGTACCCACCGCCGTTAGTCTACGCACAGGCCAATGTGCACAGACCATAACGGCGGTGGGTACAGTCTAATTTCAAATTCGCTCTAGGGTTAGCCTGCCAGCAAACGCCCGTAACCCGGAGCCAGGCCGCTCATGCCCAGTAGTTTGGCTCCTGCAAACAATGCGTGGGGGGTGCTGGAAACAGCAGGTAGACCAGTGCGTCCTTCTAGGGGTTGTAATATCTCCAGCGTGCGCAAGCCACCGCAAGAAACTAAAATTGAATCAGCGCCAGTTACCGATGCCGCTATCTGTGCGCCAAACTCAATAAGCTGGGGTTGGGTTACGCTAAAAATATCTTCCACTGCTTCAATGCCAAGTCCTTGCATGGCCAGCACTTCAAAACCGTGTTCAAGTAAAAATGCTCGTAGCCGACTGTTCACTTCTTCGTTGTAGGCGGTGGCCGCTACTACACGTTTGGCACCTACTGCATGTAATCCATCAATGACAGCAGTGCTCATGGTAGTCACTGGCAAGCCGGTGGTTTCGCGCAAGGTTTGGGTAAGGCGCTGATTAAATTCTTCGCCTTTATAAAAACTCAACGAAGTTCCCATCAACACAACGGCTTCTGCGCCTCGTTCCACTAGTTTGGCAGCTGCAGGTGCTATTTTATCGATGACTGCTTCATAACCTTCCGGTGTCATGGTGGCCAGTCCAAGACTTTCGGTTAGATATTCTATGGCCGAGCCGTACATGGCGTAACCTTCTTCTGGTTCTTGGCGACCGGCAGGTGGAAAGATTAACCCTAGTTTGCGCGGTTGTGCAGCAGTTAATGTCGAGTTTAATGAGCTTGCAAACAGACCAGCTCCAATATTTTGCAAAAGACTTCTTCGACTAAGACGCATAGGTCAGCTCCCGAATTATCCAATAGAGATGTTAGTTGGTTGTTTGCTCTCGATGATGCCGAGGTTATTATGTAAGCTGTTGTCGCGCAAGGAATTATTCCTGTGATTACTGTTTTGAGAAAATGCTTAGGTAGCCATGTTTGCACACAGAATTGGGAATGCTTGTGGTAAGCTTCCAACTACCTTTGTGCATGATTAAAAACTTGTGAGTCCCGTGTTTAGAGTTTCTTCCAAGTATAAATTCTACCCTCCGGCCAGCTTACAGGCAGGCAAATTTACTTTGGGCGCGACCTTGGTTTTGCTATTGGGACTGGCTATTGCGGGCAGAATCTTATGGGCCGGTTTGGTCTTGTTGAATGATGAAGGGCTTGCACCTTACCTACTACAAGAGCAAACAAAAAGTGCGCAGGAGTCGAGAGTGGATTTGGCGAGGGTTCAGGCGCTACATCTGTTCGCTCCAGCGTCGAGTGTTGCATCAGTAGAGGGGAATACGCTGCAGGAAAGTGCCGATCAAACAGCGCTTAATCTGACGCTAGAAGGAATCATGCTGGCTTCAGAGCTAGGCAACAGCGTGGCGATCATTGTCAGCGCGGCGCAACAAGGCTCCTACAAAGTGGGAGAAACCTTGCCGGTAGGCAGCCGAGTGTTGCTTCAGAATATTTACCGTGATCATGTAATTATCAGTAATAACGGCGCGGCAGAATCGCTGTGGTTATACGATTCCAGCAAAATAAAAGTTTCAAATATAACTGCCAATACCAGTGGGAAAGCAAATCTTGCTGGTAATAATCAGCTCCAACCAGCCACTATAACGACACAGCTTGTCCCGTTAGTCAGCACCAATTCTGTAAGTACCTCTCCTAGCATAGAGATTAGTGAGGTGATAAATAACTTACGAACACAAAATGCTAATCCGCCGGTTGCGGCTGCTAAGTTAGCTGAAATTATTCAAGTGATTCCGGCGCAGGCCAATGGCCAATTATTGGGCTATCGGTTACGACCTGGAGTGAAGCTGAAAGAATTTGTGCAGTTAGGCTTCAAGGAAAATGATGTAGTGACCTCCGTAAATGGAATTGCGCTCAACGATATGGCCAATTTGCCGCAACTTTACGCCGTGATGAATGATGCGTCTGACGTATCTTTTTCCTTATTGCGCGACGGACAGCCTCTGACCTTGCAAATTGCACTGGACGGTGCACCTTGAGCCGAAATATTTATAGTTACTTAAAATAATTACAGCGGAATATTCGTTTGATTTCTATTATTACACGTCAGTTTTGGCTGCTTACAATTTACAGACTTTTTGTTGGAGTCGGCTTGTTGGGCAGTTTTGCGTTATATGCGCAAGTTCCCACTATTATTGCACCAGCACCAGCAGCAGAGCAGGCAGCAGAAAGCTGGACGGTTAATTTTCGTGATAGCGAAATCGAAGAGTTGATCCGGTTTGTTGCTGATGCCACCGGTAAAACTTTCATTATAGATCCCAACGTGCGCGGCACAGTGCAGGTTATATCCAGCGATCCGGTCAACAGTGTTGAGTTATACGAGTTATTTTTATCGATTCTCGAGGTGCATGGCTTTGCGGCTGTAGAGTCCGGCAACGTGGTGCGGATAGTGCCAGTGCAGGGGGTCAGTGCTGAGCCAGTTCCAGTGAACTTAAATGAACGCGCGGGCATTAGCAGTGGGGTCATTACTCAAGTGATTCAAGTTAGCAATGTGGCAGCAGAACAACTTGTGCCAATTTTGCGGCCGCTCGCTGCTCAGGAAGCGCAAATGACGGCCTATGCTGCCAGCAATTCCATCATCATTACCGACACGGCTGCCAACATCGAGCGTATACGCACCATGGTCGAGTTTATTGATACCTCTTCGCTCAAACAGACCGAGGTGGTGGTACTGCAAAATGCGTCGGCGACCGAAGTGGTCACCATGCTGCAACAATTACGCGGCGATGGCGATATTCCCAACACAAATCCTATGCAGATCGTAGCGGATGCGCGCACCAACAGTGTTTTGCTAAGTGGTGATCAAGTACAGATTCAACGCTTGTTACCATTATTGAAACAACTCGACAGCCCACTCACCCAGGATGGAAAAGTAAACGTCATTTATTTGCAGTACGCGCGTGCTGAAGAACTAGCGCCCTTACTGAGTGGCATTGTGCGCAATGCAACACTAGCAACTGAAGGTGAAACTGCAGTTCCAGCTGCTATAAACAGTATCGAAGCGGACCCAGCGACCAACGCACTAATCATCACTGCTGATGCTGATGTGTTGCAGTCACTGCGCAATGTTATAGCTCGACTGGATATTCGTCGTGCCCAAGTATTGGTCGAAGCCATCATTGTGGAACTCAGTGGTGAGCGTGGTCAGGAGTTGGGCATGCAGTTGTTGTTTTTGAACGGTAGTGGTGCTTATGGTAGTACCAGTACCGGTGGTCCAACGTCATCAGCCATAGTGGGCGCCGCGTTAGCAGGAAAAACCACCGATTCTAAAGGCATCGCAGTAGATGTTCGTGGTCCGCTTGCACAAGCTCTGGCGGGAACACCAGGGCAATTATTAGGTATTGGCAGATTACAAGACAATCTCAGTTTCAATGTGCTCATTAATGCTTTGCAATCTGAGGATGCAGCCAACATATTGTCTACACCTTCGCTGCTTACCCTCGACAATGAGGAAGCCACCATCACGGTCGGCCGCAATGTACCGTTTGTTACCGGTTCATTCACTAGCACCGGTAACAATTCATCTAACCCAGATAATCCTTTTCAAACGGTTGAACGGCAAAATGTGGGAGTTACCTTAAAAGTAACGCCTCATGTTAATGAGGGTGACTCCCTGGTGCTGGAGCTGTCACAGGAAGTTTCTAGTCTGCTTGGTTCTGGTTCAGTATTGCTAAACGGTAATCCGATTACTAACGAACGTATTATCGAAACTACAGTGCTTACCGATAATGGCCAGACGGTGATTCTCGGTGGCTTGATTGAAGACAGTTTGACCGAGAGTAATAAACGAGTGCCTTTTCTTGGTGACATTCCTGGCCTGGGTCGACTGTTTCGAAATGATTCCACCAATTTGAGCAAGACTCATCTAGTTGTATTTTTGCGCGCTACCATCATGCGGGAGCAACGCGATCTCTCCTCTGCAACTGCCGCAAAATACAGCGTTATTCGTGATGAACAACTAGAGCGTGCTGCTTCAGGTGCTGGTTTGGCACCAACTGCAGACCTGCCTTTGTTGCCAGAATGGGAAGTATTGTTGCAGCAGTTACAAAAATCACCTGACAGCAGCGTGATTCCAATTGCTCCTTGATCGAATCATTATGCAACCTCAGCAACAAATTCCTTTTACCTTCGCGCGCTTACACGGTGTATTGCTGGACGATGCTGTCAGTGAAATACGGGTGTTGTACAAACAAGGATTCACTTCGCAGGTCATGGCCGAGCTTACTCGTTGGCTTGGGCCAAATTTCCAACTTGCTTTAGTGTCGGATGCAGATTTTCAATTACGCCTTAGTCGAGCATTTGCACGCGATAACAGTGTTGCTGTCCAGGTTGCGGAAGATCTAGGTGCGGACATCAACCTGGCACGACTTGCTGAAGAAATTCCAGCCACCGGCGATTTAATGGAAGGGGAAGACAGTGCCCCTGTTATCAAGCTGATTAACGCTTTGATTTCGCAAGCCATCCGCGAACGTGCTTCTGATATTCATATCGAAACATATGAAGATACCCTCACTGTGCGTTTTCGCACGGACGGTGTGCTTACTGAAGTGTTGTCGCCCAAACGTTTGCTGGCGCCATTGCTGGTGTCACGTATAAAAGTAATGGCACGTTTAGATATTGCCGAAAAACGCCTGCCGCAGGACGGTCGCATCAGCGTGAAACTTGCTGGCCATGCGTTGGATATTCGAGTTTCCACTTTGCCTTCTGCTCATGGCGAGCGCGTAGTACTGCGTTTGCTTGACAAACAGGCTGGCCAACTTGAGCTGGAACAATTACAAATGCCGACTGCAGTGTTGCAGAAGTATCGGGAAGCTTTGCATATTCCGCACGGCATAATTTTAGTTACCGGCCCCACCGGTTCCGGCAAAACTACTACTTTGTATGCCGGCCTGATGTCTATCAATAATCAGCAGCAGAACATCTTGACCATCGAAGATCCGATTGAATATACCTTGCCTGGAGTGGGTCAAACCCAGGTTAATGCGAAAGTAGGGATGACTTTTGCCAGTGGGTTGCGCTCTATTTTGCGCCAAGATCCTGATGTCGTGATGCTGGGCGAAATCAGGGATGCCGAAACTGCTAGGATTGCAGTGCAAGCTAGTCTTACCGGACATCTAGTACTTTCTACTTTACACACCAATACAGCAGTAGGGGCAATCATGCGCCTGCAAGATATGGGTATGGAATCCTTTTTGCTGGCATCCAGTCTGGTTGCTGTAATTTCGCAACGGCTGGTACGACTGTTGTGTTTACACTGCCGTGAGGCCTACAGCCCCGACTCTTACGAACGTGACATTTTACAGCTGGTTGCAGATCCTGCCTTCAAGCTCTACCAGGCGACAGGTTGTGTGCAATGTAAAAATTCCGGCTTTCAAAACCGACTTGGAATCTTTGAATGCATCAAGGTCGATGCTGACCTGCGACGCTTGATTCATGATGGCGCCGGTGAAGAACATTTGCATAAGCAAGCAAGAATTCACAGCAGCAGTTTGCAAGAAGATGGTTTTCGGGCAGTGCGCGCCGGCCTAACCACGTTGGCAGAAGTATTGCGAGTAACTGCTGCATGACAGCATACGCCTACAAAGCCCTAACTGCAGAAGGCAAAATAAGCAAAGGCATTGTGGAGGGTGAGTCTGAGCGTCAGGTACGTAACTTGTTGCGCCAACGTCAACTAAAACCCATTGAAGTAATCCAGTCCAAATCCGTTGTTGGTAATGCAGTAGCAAGTGCAAATACTGGGCGATTTAAATTACGCATAGCCGATCTGGCCTTGTTTACCCGGCAACTCGCTACATTGGTGCTTGCCGGTGTGCCACTTGATGAAGCCTTAGCCGCAACAGCGCGCCAATCGCCATTGCCGAAAATAAAAAATCTATTGCTGCAAATCCGTAGCATGATTGTGGCAGGACAAAGTTTGGGTGCATCACTCGCGGCATTTCCACAGGCTTTTTCTGAACTGTATGTGGCAATGGTACGCGCAGGGGAAAGAGCGGGCTTGTTAGGCGAAGTGCTTGAACAACTTGCCGACTACATTGAGAACCGCCAGCAACTTCAACAAAAAATGCAAATGGCCCTGGTTTATCCGCTGGCACTGTTATTGGTGGCCTTGGGGGTGATTACCATTCTGATGATGTTTGTGATGCCGAAACTGGTAGACCTGTTTGTACGTACTCAAACCCAATTGCCGCTGCTCACCCAATGGTTGCTCGCACTGAGCAATGGGGTTGCAAGTTATTGGTGGTTGCTGTTGTTACTGGCTGCTGCACTGCCGATTTTTATTAAACGTGTTTTGCAGCAGACACTCTGGCGCGGGCGCTGGCATCATTTTTTATTGCGCCTACCGTTGTTTTCGCACTTGATAATAACGGCTGACACTGCCCGCTTCGCTGCAACATTGAGCATATTAGTTAGCAGTGGAGTAGCACTGGTGGAAGCACTCACCATTGCCAACAGTGTGATGACCAATCTAAAGTTGCGGGCCTCGACAGCGACAGTGGCAATTGCAGTGCAGGAAGGGGGGAGTTTGGCACGAGCGTTGGACAATGCCGGTGTTTTCCCGCCTATGCTGACCCAAATGGTGGCCAGTGGCGAAAGCAGTAGCAGTTTGGAAATCATGCTTAAACGCGCTGCCCAAAACCAGGAGCGCGAGCTTGACATGAAACTAACCGGTTTGATGAAAGTAATGGAGCCCTTAATTATTGTAATAATGGCTATAGTGGTAGGGGGAATCGTGATGGCTGTTTTGCTGCCTGTCATGCAGATGAATTCTTTGGTGGCATAACAAGAGAACAAGTTATATCACTTTCTACATTACAACCAATTTCATCCCCGCGCCACATGGGGTCCAAATGCGAAGCAAGAAGCTCTATGCGCTTTAAAATTTCATGTTGTGATGCCGTCAGCAAATTGCGCCAAACAGGCTTCAGTTTGCTCGAATTAATGGTAGTGCTGGTACTGCTGGGTATTATGGCTGCTATTGCAGTGCCAACGTATCTTGGCCGCGCCGACGCTGCCCGTATCCAGAAAGTGACTGCAGATTTCAGCACCATCGCCACCGCACTCAGTTTGTATAAACTCGACACCAGCACACTCCCCACCACCGAACAGGGGCTTGGCGCATTGCAAAAAAGACCGGTGCTTGATCCAGTTCCCAGCTCTTACAAAAGTGACGGCTATATAAATGCTGTGCCACTCGACCCATGGGGCAAGTCCTATCTTTATCTAAATCCAGGAGTCCAGCGTCAATTCGATCTTTACACGCTGGGTGCTGATGGGAAAAGTGGCGGTGGAGGTCAAGATGAGGACATCTATCGTTGATGCGCGAGCATCTGGTTTTACCCTTATCGAATTGATGGTAGTTATTCTGCTAGTGGGTCTGACGCTGGGTGTTGGTCTTACTCTGGATTTTGGTAGCAGCCCGCAACAGCTCGAACAACAAGCATTACAAGTGGCCAACGCAACTGAGTTGGTAGCACAGGAGGCTGTGTTAAGCGGCACAGTATGGGGTCTCGATATTTTTACCGAGCAAGTACAAAGTGTTGAACACACCGGCACACGCTGGCTTCGGCTAGAGGCTGCCGGATGGGTAAGCCCAGAGATGAGCTCTATCTTTGATGCGGGTATAGTTTCCGAAAAATTCTTGTTTACGCCTGATATAAATGTTGAATTTGCATTGCAGGGAGCGGTTCTGTTGCCGGAGCCCATCGTAGATCTGGCGACACTAGCTACCAACAAAGGTGTCAAGAAAATATTTTCACCGGAAATTGTATTACTGCCTACTCGTGAAATTACTCCCTTTACCCTAACATTACAGGGCGATGCTCTGAATTTTGCACAAGTCACAGCCGATTTAATGGGCAGGGTAGTCTTGGATAACCATGCGCCTGCATCATCAAGCGAGCCATTAGGTTTTTAATGATAACTGATGCGTCAAAAAATGAACCTAGTGTAGTTTCACGCTTGATTAAAGATCGACGCGCAGGTTTTACCCTAATAGAAGTAATGGTAGCTCTGCTGGTGCTGGCATTGGCGTTGGCGGCTTTGCAACTTCGAATCAGTCAGCAGCTTGATAGTGCAGCATATTTGCGAGATAAAACCATCGCGCAGTGGGTAGCGCTAAATCAGCTGGAATTATTGCGTATTTCAACGCGTATGGGTAATACACCGCCACAAGCGGCTATGACCGGTACGGCACAGATGGCTGGCCGGACATGGTATTGGGAGTTGACCCAGCAGTTGGCAACAGCTGTAGAAAGTGTTGCCCACTCCCCCTTGCCCATAACGATAACAGTGAGCGCCCAAAATTCCCAGGCAGTACATTCATCACCTCTGGTCAGTATTACCGGAGTTACGGATGGGAGATAAAATATCTAAAGGTTTTACCTTGATCGAATTGTTGCTGGCGCTGAGCATAAGTGCGTTGATTGCTGTACTTGCCTTTGCCGGCATAGACAGTGCCATTGATTCCAGTAGTTTGCTGCAAGTGCGCGTGCGACAACTGAGTGATGTGCAACGTACTTTAAATATCTTGGAAGAAGATTTGTTACAGATACGCCCTCGTGCCATCACCAATGGTTTTAATTCTCGGGAAGCGGCCTTGCGTGGTGGTGTCTATCAGGATGTGCTGCTGGAATTCACGCGCGGTGGTCTGGACAATCCTTTGCAGATGCGGCGCAGCGAGTTACAACGCGTGCGTTACGTGCTCGATGCAGGTAATTTGTGGCGGCAGAGTTGGGCTGTACTAGATAGGGCTGATGTTGATCTCGAGCCGCAATCAGTTTTGTTATTGGCAAATGTTGATGCTGTAGAACTTGGATTTTTGCCGCAAAGGCTCACCACAAATGTACCGCCTGATTATTACATGCTGGCCTCTAATTCTGCCTATTGGGAGCAAGACTTCAATAGCATGTCGATTAGTACGAGTGAAATTGCACCATTACCAATGGCCGTGCGAGTCAACTTGAGTGTCACCGATTTTGGTCAGGTGGAGCGTGTGTTTGAATTGCCCTGATAACTTATCTTCGGCCGGTGCAACACAACGCGGTGCTACGCAACGTGGTGCTACGCTAATTGTGGCGTTAGTTGTTGTCCTATTGGTGGTTATGCTCGCGACCCGGATAAGCAGTGATTATCTAGTATTGTTTCGTACTGTCGAAAATCAAACTGCAGTCGGGCAAGCACGAGCCTATTTACGCGGTGCTGAGTCGGTTGCAAAAGAGGCCCTGTTAACAGACTTGATGCTAGCAACTGAGGTTGATAACAATCTTGAGTTATGGGCACGACCACTGCAAATACCTCTGCCTGAAGGGATTCTGCAAGCGTGCCTGCTGGATCTGCAGAGCCGCCTCAATCTTAATGATCTGGGTGCAACAGCTGCAGAAGGTTACAGTAGCGCACAGCGGAGTTTTATTCGTTTGTTACAAGTCGTCAATCCTGACTCACCACTGGACCAAGTGGCGGCAGTGGCCTTGGCCCATGCTGTTTTCGACTGGCTTGATGCCGACAACGAACCGCGTCAGCCCGGTGGCGCTGAAGCATTGGATTATCTGCAATATACGCCACCTTACCGACCTGCCAATCAAGCCTTTGTAAGCACCACTGAACTTATTCTTATCAAAGGCATGACCACAGAGCTGGTTACTGCATTGACTCCTTACATCAGCGTGTGGGGTAATGGTTATATGAATTTCAATACACTCGATGCCAGTTCAGTGCGGTCAGCTAGACTCTTCGCATTAGGTAATGATGAGACTGCCAACAGCACCGAACTACCAGCACCAGTGTTGCTGCGCACACTCAACAATGCTGATAGCTTGCTTCCCATTAATACCGAAGCAGCAAATTTACTGGTCAATATGCGTATTAATAATGGCGGTACGATGTCTACTCTGGAATTTTTTAATCAGGGAGTTTTAGCAGCGCAAAATTGGGATCTGGAAGGACTTGGTCTGAACAGTGAGTATTTTTTGCTGACCGCCGACATGCAAATTCAAACACGTCATTATCAATTACAAAGTGTGCTGCATCGAAGTGTTAATGGTGCTGGTATTGGGCTGTTGACAGTTCTCTCGCGCCACTTCGGCACGGCTATTACTGCCCTGGAAGATTCGTGTGCTGCTGCGTTGCCTTGATACCAATAGTTTTGAACTACCAGACGGACGCGTCATGGATGTTGTTGCGCTTGGGCATGAGTTAAGCCAAAGCGCTAGTGGGCAGCAACGCCCAACCACAATGCGTAAAATTCCTGCTACGGATGTTCTGACTTTGGTGATACCGGCCCAATTCTGTTTAGCTACCAGCGTAGCAGTTACTAAACACGAGGCTCCTTTGCTTGCCAGTACTTTGCCCTGGACTCTGGAAGATCGTTTGATTGAGTCACCCGAAACACTGCACTTTGCTACTGGGCAGATCAATCAGGGTAAGGCGCACGTCACTGTGGTCAGTCTTAGCTGGATGACAGAGCTACAGGCCGCATTGGGCAGTGCCAACATCAGCCCAACTGCTGTGGTGTCGGAGTTTTCATTGCTGCCCTGGCAGGAGGGACAATGGACTTTGCTGCTGGAACAGGACGTAGGGAAAGCAGTCCGTTGTGTGTTACGCGCAGGGGAATACCAGGGTTTTGTTTGTGTGTTGTCTAATCTGCACTTTAGTTTGCAATTATTTCTTAACGAAAATCCTCAGACTCCTTCAGATTTGGTGATTTACGCAGTAGCGGAGCTTGCGCAAAATGTGCAGCAACACTTGCCTGCGTTGTTGCAAACAAAGTATACGGTGCTGCATCAAACGTGGTGGCAAACAATTCAACCTGCAATCTCTAAGCAGTCTGTGAGTAATTTATTGCAGGGTAAATTTGCACCTCGTTTCCCTTGGCAACACTGGTGGCAACAATGGCGATTAGTGGCGTCCTTAGTGCTGGGCTTGTTGGTGACTGATGTTGTTGCCACTGTGTGGCAAACCAAAAATGTGCAACAAGCGACAGCTGCTAATGATGCCGGCATTGTAGAGCTGTTTCGTAGCGTGCAACCGGATGCTGTTATGGTCGACCCACAATTACAGTTAGAGCGTGCAGTGGCTGCCCTCGGTGGAAATCAACACCCTAGACTTACAACTTTATTGCAAAGAATGGCACCAGCTCTTGAAAAAATGTCAGCTACTGAAATCCAAAGTCTTGACTACAATCACAACACAGGTGAACTGCAACTGGTTATTGTGACGGATGGTTTTGCCGCGGCCGAAGCACTTCGAGCAAGTTTGCAAGCCTTGGGGCTGCAAACAGACTTGCTTGGCAGTAGCAGCGAAGGCTCGCGCAGCCGCTCCCGTTTGCGGGTTAACGCCTAATGCAAGCCTGGTTTTCACAACTAAATACTCGTGCGCAAATGGTAACTGTTAGTGCTGTCGGCGGTGTCTTATTGATGGTGCTGGGCTTTGGCGTATGGCTGCCATTGCATCAGCAACTCGCAGTCAGCAAGACTCAATACACACAAAGCGGCCAAAGTTTGCTAGCCATGCAAAATCTTGTCAGTAGTTTTCAGAAATTGGCGGTAGTTAATGGCGCTACCAATACCTATCCAAGTCTAACTGCTTTGGTTAATCAAAGTTTACAAGGCAAGCCCTTTCAACCTGCAAGTATGCAACTAAATGGTGGGGGAGAACTTGTATTGCGAGTGGACAATGTAGCATTCCAGCAGGCACTAGAATGGTTAAGTGAGTTGGAAAATACGCGCGGTTTGGTGCTAAGCACTGTGACGGTAAATCAGGTGCAAGGTGGGTTAATTAACATAACACTCACCCTGCATGGGCTTTGAGCAGAAAAACATTTTGCAAAGAATGAGTTGAAGCTTAGCTGTCTTGAATATCCATTTAGCGAGTGATGAGCACAGGCCAGGAAATCTGAGCCAGAGATCTGTTGGGTACTTGTATATTTAAAAGCAGTAGCACGCCGCTTGGAAGATCAGCTTCGGGTTTCACTACATCTGCTGCGATGGTAGTGCCATAAGGTCCGGTTGGAGAGGTGGTATTAACAATCGTGTCAGTGGTGAGCCCTTTTACCGATACACCTTTGCCATCAATGGCAAAGGTAATAGTAGTTCCAAATGGCAATGGGTTGCTGCCAAGAATATCCGCGTTAGTATTGTTGTCGGCAATGATCATGTTGCCAAAGCTGATGCTAGCGCCTTGCGCAAGCGTGATGGTCGAACCAAAGGCCGGGAAAGTTCCCCTGCTAAGGATGCGCGGGGTGTTGGTGGACATGACGATGGTGACGGCATCAAAAATTGCGACGGTGGATTTACCAGTACAAATAGCTGTTGGATCAACTTTGCTGAGACAGGGTCCATCCCAAAGGCCGTTACCTATATCCCTGATGCCATTTTTATTGGTATCAAAAAAGTACTCACCTACATTGTAGGCACCACTTTCATTTTCATCTGCGAAAGGCTCGGTCAAATCGATTATGGCGCCGTCTTTGATGTCAAACACGGAGTTGCCGTTGTTATCGACATAATCCTCTGCTCCGTCGGTGTAGGCGATCACTTCAACCCGCATGTCTGCAGGGCGAGGACTGGTACTGCGCCAGGTAACGGAGCAAGCACCATCGATTAGCACACACGAATTTTGTACATTACCACCTTCAGGTGCGACAAAACTGACCTTGGTGCCGTCCGTAGGATTATTGCCAAAGGTATCACTGGCAATGATAGTGATGGCGACAGTGGTGCCGTCGATATTGAAAGCGCCGGCGGGATTGTGGTTGTTGTACGACATTGAGAAGCGACTGGCTTCTGGCACTCCCGTAGAAATAATAATGTCTTTGGATAAACCCTGCCTGCCGGATGCGTTATGGGTGGCTAGCACATTCACCGGGCCGGCTACAGTGCCACTGTTGATAACAGTGCGCACAATTCCAGTCTGATCGGTAATGCCGGTTTCCCGCCCCTTGAGGATGGCAGCCCCGCCGACTTGGGTATTGATAGCAAAACTAACCAGTTTGCCGATAATCGGAACTGCCTGCGGTCCGGAAACTTTGAAGGTGAGTTCAGCGCTTTCGGTGCCCCCAATACCTGCCAAGGACAATTGCTCGCTTGTGCTGCTCACAAAACTCACAGACAAAACTTCTGGGCCAATCACTTTCATTTTTACGGAGGCACTAGCTTTGTTTTGAGCGATAGTGGCAAAAATAGTATCTTCACCATCACAACCATTGTTGGTGTAAGTGATGGAATGCAGACCAGGTGAGATTTCGGATTTCACGCCAAAAATTGCCAAACCGTTGGCTGCACATGTAGAAGTAAAATTAACCGTAAGGGCAGTGTCGACTCCGGGAGTTTCTAGGCGCTGGTTAACTACATTTACCCGTAAGGTAGCGATTTCTCCGGAATTGAGTGTAGACAGGCTGGAATTAATAACGCCCGCCACAAAGCTGGCGCCAGAACCATTGCCTATGCGCCAGACACTCGGTTCTATTACTGGAACCACGGGGACTTCGACTTTGCCGCCGAAATTGGGGGCTGGGCTGCCACCGCCACCACCACCGCAAGCCGCAAGAGTGAACAACAAACAGCAGGATAAAAGCAAAGTTTTTAATGGTCGTGAGTAGTTTGAACCTATCTCTGAGGCTGCAGTGAAATTAGTGTAAGAAGCTACAGCAGTTTGGCGCTTAGACATGCGCTAACATCCTTTGTTACGAAAATTAGTCTCAAACTTTAACACGAACACCAAGCGCTTTGTTAGTGTGCACACAATGTTACTTGGATCCAACCACTACATTATCTTCCCCAAAAAAGTGTGAGTTCACAATGTCATATGGGCAGTACTGTCCCCAAAACTATTTTGTTCAATGCCCAATTTTTCCAGCACGGCCACCATCAGGTTGGACATGTTGGTGCTGTCTGGGTTTAGCAGATGGCGGTTTCCTTCCAGTCGGCCACCAGCGCGTCCGGCCAATACCATGGGCAATGGATCGTGATTGTGTGAGTTGCCATCACTCATCCCGCTGCCGTACATGATTAATGAGTTATCAAGCAATGTACCTTCACCGTCTGGAATGCTGTTGAGTTTGTCGAGGAAATAGGCGAACAAGCCAACATGGTAACGATTAATCAAGGCAAAACGGGCCTTGTTGTCCTCGTTGTTGGAATGGTGTGACAAGGTGTGGAAAGAATCTCGCACCGTACTTTTGGGGTAAACCGCACCACTCAGTTCCTTGGCTAGAAGGAATGTTGATACACGCGTTATCTCAGTTTGCCATGCCAGCACCTGCAGGTCATACATAAGTCGTATATGTTCGTCTACATCATCTGGAATACCACTTGGTTTACCAGGCACCGCAATGTCAGCAGTAACTTTGGCTGCGGCTTGCTCGATACGGCGTTCGATTTCTCGCACATCGGTAAGAAAGTTGTCGAGGCGGGCTCGATCTGCAGCCGATAGCTGTCTATCGAGTGTCGCAATTTGCTCAGTTACTGAATCAAGCAGGCTCAAGGATTGGCTGCGACGTGCATCACGCTGTTCAGGGGTGGCGCCGTCGCCGAATAATTGCTCAAAAACCACCTGTGGGTTGTTCTGCATGGGCAAGGGCGAAATTTCGTTCTGCCAGGAGATGGTGTTGCGGTAAGCGCAGCTTAGTCCTTCGCCACAACTGAGACTGGTTTCTTCAATCATCAGCTCAAGTGAAGGCAAAGGTGTGTTTTGGCCGAGAGCTTTTGCCACAATTTGATCCAAAGTAATGCCCAGTCTAGGCTGCGCACCAGATTGCGCTTTGGCACCACTCAAATACGATGCCGACGAGCGATTGTGATTGCCGGTTGCCCCGCCCGGGCCATAAGCCAGAGGATGGCTAAGGTTGGAAATAATATTGATCTGGTCGCGAAAAGGCGCTAATGGTTGCAGTATTTCGCTGAAAGTAAAATTTTTGCCTGCGTCAGTTGGAGTCCAGCGCGACATAGTGGCACCGTGCGGAAAATAAATAGCGCCAAAACGAGTGCGCGGCGCTGCTCCCGATTGTGCGAAAGCCGTACTCGCAGGCACCATCGCATCCAGCAAGGGCAAAGCCAAAGCAGTTCCAGCTCCACGCAGCAGCGCGCGGCGCGACAGATGTTTTTTGCTGATGAATGTAGCCAAGTTAGCCTCCGGTTTTGGTTTGGTTCTTATTGTTAGTTTTTAGTGCTTTTCATAAAAGTCAGTTACCGAGCTGCTGTTGCTACAGGATCCGCACTTTTGATCCGTTGAGTAAATTGTGGGCTTTGTACTATGCCCAATACTAATGTAGTAAAGCGGAAATTGGTGCTGGCAGCATCTTTTATTATTGAACGTACCATCGGCATATCATGATACTCCAGCCCCCGACCTAGGGCATAGGTGAAGAGTTTTTCAGTCAGATTGGTGATAAACAAATCAGAGCGTGACAGCAAAGCATTGCGTAAATCGCCAGGACTTTTCACGAGCGTACCATCTACCAGCACACCGGATGCGTCTACTAGTGTATCCCCGTCATATTCGCGCCAGGCTCCAATCGAATCAAAGTTTTCCAGCGCAAATCCCACTGGATCGATGATGTCGTGACAAGCAGCACAACTAGGATCAACGCGATGCTGCTCCAACCGTTGTCTTATTGATGCAGTGAGCACTGTTGTACCGTCGCCATCGAGATTGGTTTCAACTCCAGGTGGTGGTGCCGGGATGGGCAGACTCAGCAAATTTTCTAGCACCCAAATACCTCGCACCACAGGCGAGGTTCGACTGGCGGTGGAAGTCACAGTCAAAATACTGCCATGACCCAGCAAACCACGGCGCGGGCTGTCGGCAGGCAACTGGACTTTGCGGAACCAGGAGCCGCGTACGTTGGCGATACCGTAATGGCGTGCAAGTCTTTCGTTGAGAAAAGTGTAGTCTGCAGCCAGCAACTCGGTCACCGGCAGGTCCTGATCAATCATATACGCGATTAGAGATTGAGTTTCTTCCTTAAATGCTTGGCGCAGATTTTCATCAAAGGCAGGAGCTTCTGGTGTGACCCCGGCAAGTTCGCGCAGGAATAACCATTGTCCGGCAAAATTTTCGACCAGCGCCTTAGCTTTTGGATCGCGGATCATGCGCTTTACTTGTTGTGCAATAATCGCGGGGTCGTGCAATTTTTCTGCTGCTGCCAGGCTGAGTAATTCTACGTCGGGTACGCTGCTCCACAAAAAGAAAGACAGGCGCGAGGCTAGTTCCAGATCGCTGATCTGATAAGCGGAACCCGCGGCAAGCTCAGTTGGCTCTGCTTCAAAACGAAACAGAAAACGAGGATCAATAAGAATACGAGACAAAGCTTGTTGGATTCCGGTTTCAAAATTACCTTCACGTTTACCTTGCTCGTAAAAGTCCATCACGGTACTGGTATCAAGAGTGGTCATTGGGGCTCGGAATGCCTGGGTGGCAATATCATTCACAATACGTTCGGCACATTGCCTTTCTTCATCGCTAGTCTGTGGGTAACAAGAAAAAATTCGCTCGCGGCTGATGGTGTTACCTGTTCCGCTAATATTAAAAGGGCCTTTTATTTCGACCGTATCAACAGCACCCTGCACACTGTAGACGGAATAAATATCATTGACTCCCGCCGGCCGTTTTAAATCAACCACAGCCACGGTGATGGTGTGCATGCCAGCTGTAATTGGCAGCCTGAAATTACGCATGTCAGCAACCGTTAGAGTGGTACCGTCCAAGGTAATGTCCATGCGGATAGCAGGATTACGGCCAAAACCGCCACGCACACTGAAATCATATTCGGCATCGAGTGGAAAATTGTGTTCGATTTTCAAGCCGCCACGCGTGCCTAGCGGCATACCTTCCAGATGTTGATCTTGAGCAAAGTCTGCTGGTGCCATGTAGGCGGTAGCAGATTCGGTGGCGGTCAAATCTCCCACCATTGTTCGGCTTATTTTCATCGCGGCTGAGGTGTAACCTTGAATCAACGCTGGAGAAAAACTGAGGCCGGAGGCAATGTTGTCAAAGCCTTCGCTGGCATCGTCTTTGGGCAACATAACCGCAACATCTACATTCATGCCAAAGATATCGCGGATGGCATTGGCATATTCGTTACGGTTGAGGCGGTGTAAAGCCGGTACTGCGACCAGTGGCTGAGGAGTGTTGTCTATGCGTGTTTCTAGCTGTGCAGCAAAATCATCCATCACTGCGCGGTCAGGTCGATCTTCGCCCTGGGGCGGCATCATGCCAGCGCGGACTTTACGCACAATTTTTTCCCACACTTGTGCATCTGCAGTAACGTGATCGTAATCAAGAGTTTGCATATCCAGGCTTCCGGCCCAATCTTCTGCGTTATGGCATTTGACGCAATAATCGTCGAGAAATTGTGGGGTTGGCTGCGCGAACACAATAGTTGTGACAAATGCTGCCAGGGTGAAAAATGCAGTCAGAACTGACCAAATCTTACTTCGACTTCTCCTGATAGCGTGTACTGACTTGAGCATCATCGGATTTCTTTACCTTGCGTTTTCAGTAACTCGCTAATTAAAGCCATAGCAGTTGGTTTGGACTCTGCCGGATGAGTTGCTAGGAATACACCTTTGGCCCAATCCAGTGGTGAACGATTTTCCTTATCCAGCGCGCTTAGATCAGCGCCCTCATCCACCAAAAACGCAATTATATTGTCGGAGCCGCGATTAGCTGCGCCATGCAAGGCTGTTAAACCCATAGAGTTGGCGTGGTTCACATCCATGCCCAGTTCCAGGCAGAGCTTAACGGCGGCAAGCAAACTTTCTGGCGACTCGGTCCAAGTTTGTGCATATACCCAGTTCACACCAGCAGCAGCCATCAAGGCAGTGGTGCCTTCAAACGTAGCAATATGTGGGTCGGCACCATGCTCCAATAACAGTTTCATTACCGTGACATCCCCCGCCATTGCTGCCGTGAGAAAAGGTGTTTGGCCGGTAAAATCTACCCATTCCAGCGAACCGGTAATACTAAGCAAATGATGCCGAAAGGGGGGTGTTTCCTTGGTGCGAACATTCACATCCACCCCTTGGTTAAGCAAGGCTGTGATCAGTTCAAGCACCGGTTCGCGTTCAATATAGTTTTGAAAGGTTGAATTATGAATATACAAGTTACGCACGTTCACCGCTTCCCAGATTGGGCTGCGACCGTACCAGTCCTGATCGTTGAGCACAGCACCTTGTTCAAGCAGAAACTGTGCCATTGCCATATTGTTGTTAGATATAGCCATCAACAAAGGCCAAATACCGTTAGCTTCTTTGGCGTCCAGCTTTGCCCCGGCCGCCAATAATTGTATGGCTACTTCGACATGGTTATGTCGTGCTGCGTAGTGCAAGGGTGTCATACCACCGGGAATAGGTTCACGGCGGCCACGGTCAGCGGGAACGCCACCACGAATTATGCCAATCCCAAAACCAAAACCAGGCACCGAGTTGGCGGCAACAAAGGCGGGTGTTGCGCCAATGGCAGTAGCTGCATTAGGGTTTGCACCTTTGCTCAACAACAGTGCAACAATATCTTCATGTCCTTCCCGAGCGGCAATCATCAAAGCGGTCTGTGCATATTCGGCATCACGAGCATCTACTGTTGCGCCATGGTCAAGCAGGGCTTGCACCGTGCCTACGACACCAACAGCTGCTGCGGACATCAATAAGGTTTCACCGCTTGCCTCTAGGGCATTGGCTACAGCACCAGACTCCAGCAACAACTCGACCATTGCAGAATTGCCTTCTGCAACAGCAAGGCTTAGCGGGCTAACACCATTGCCAGTAAGATTGTTGGGGTCGGCGCCCGCTTTCAATAACAAGCGAACCGTTTCGAGTTCGTTAATGCGTACCAGCCAATGCAATGCAGGTGTGTCGTAAAGGCCCCGAGTGTTGGCATCTGCGCCTTGTTCGAGCAGGGCACGGACGGTGTCCAGATCACGATTCATAGCGGCAGAGGGCAGGCGTAAATCGACTTCGGCAGCCATGGTGAAATTGCTCAACAAACAACAGAGTAAGCACAGGCTCGAGCAAAAGTTGGGGACTAAATTAAATGCGTAAGGCCTGCGCATTGTGGCTCCGACTGGCATACGAGTTTGAATGGACGGGACAAATATATGTTGTTGTGCTTATTTGAATAATTCCAAGTACTTATAGCCCGCTAGACGCGGGCAAGTCAAGGCGACTTCAAACCTTGCCACAATGCTTGCAAAATCAGCTTATTAACTTATAAGTACGAGAGAATTCCGCGCAGAGTTGCTGTTATGGCCGGCAGAAATTGGGCAAGTTCCCTAGGTTAGCGACCCCACAACAAACCTACTACAATAACCAGCATCATCAACAGCAGGACAACATGACTTCACTTGCTCCAGGTCTCACCATAGCCCGTTTCAGTGGTCCGGCATTGGCAGACTACCTAGATGATGTGGCGCGTCTGCGGATGGAAGTATTCCGTGAATTTCCCTATCTTTACGACGGCACGCTAGAGTACGAACGCAACTATCTAAAAACATATCTACGGTGCACGCAGGCGGTAGTGGTAGTGGCGTTTGCTGATGGTGAAGTGGTGGGAGCAGCGACTGCCATCCCCTTGCAGTTTGAAGAAGCAAATTTTCAGCAACCTTTCATTACACATGGTTACGACCCCGCACGAATTTTTTATTGTGCAGAATCGGTGCTGCGTCGCGACTTTCGCGGTCAGGGTGTGGGGGTACGTTTTTTTGCCGAACGCGAGGCGCATGCACAGAGTCTGGGTGGTTTTGACTTTTATTGCTTTTGCTCTGTGTTACGACCGGCGAATCACCCCTTGCGACCGGTTGCCTGGACCGGGCTCGACCAGTTCTGGCAAAAACGTGGTTATCAAGAGTATCCGCAGCTCACCACCACTTACGCATGGAAAGACATTGATCAGCCAGACAGGACTACTAAAACACTGAGGTTTTGGGTAAAGTCAGTGGCCCGTTAAATTTCCTGCCGCAAGAGCAGGATTACTTCAATATCTTAAAAGTATTCAACCGCAGGGGATCTTATGTCATCACCACAACAAATTAAGCAACAGTTGCAGCAACAAAAATTTCGTCGTGAATTTTTAAAATTTCTGGCGGCTAGTCCCTTACTAACTTCGTACAAAAGTTTTGCACAGGAAGTTGAAGAAACCCTAGGTCAGCAATTGAAAGATCCCTCCGAAGTGCTCAATGTATTTGAGATGCAGGCCATCGCCAGTGAAAATATTCCACCTGCACATTATGGTTATCTCAGTTCTGGTGTAGACAGTGACGGAACTTTGCATGCTAACCAGATGGGTTACTCGCGTTATCAGATTCGCCCGCGCCGCCTGGTGAATGTGTCTGAAATCGACACCAAAATTTCTTTTCTCGGTGCTAATGCCGATTCCCCCATTATGCTTAGCCCCATCGGTTCCTGTGCCGCTTTCCATGACGATGGCGAAACCGGTGTGGCCCGCGCTGCCGCCGTCAGCAATACACACATGATTATTTCTACCCAAGCCTCCCATGCCATAGAAGACGTTATAGCCGCCCTTGATGGTAAAGGTATGTGGTTTCAACTGTATTCTACCAACGTGTGGGAAAACACTGTTGCTATGTTGCAACGCGCCGAAAAAGCAGGCTGCAGCACCGTGTGTTTTACCATCGACCTGCCCGGTGGGCGTAATACGGAAACGTCCGCTGTTATGGCGCGCAAAGACACTCGCTTTTGCGAAGAGTGTCATTATCCTGGCAAAATCAAACCCCTTTTTGAAGGCCTCGCCCAAAGTGGTCTGGTAGATGCCAGCTTGACTTGGGAAGTCATCAAACGCATGAAAGAAGTTACCAGTATGAATGTCATGGTCAAAGGCTTGGAAGTGGGTGCAGATGCAGCCCTAGCCGTTGCAGCTGGAGCCGATGGCATTATCGTGTCCAACCACGGTGGCCGTGCCACCGACACTGGTCGTGGCACCATCGAATGTCTGTCCGAAGTTGTAGCTGCTGTAAATGGCCGTGTACCGGTAATGGTGGATGGTGGTATACGGCGTGGCACAGATGTATTTAAAGCGCTGGCACTGGGCGCATCTGCAGTGGGTGTGGGTCGCCCTTATTGCTGGGGCCTTGGTGCATTTGGACAAGCAGGTGTGGAACGGGTTATCCAGTTGCTCAATCGCGAATTGGCAATTTGTATGCGTGGCAGTGGCACCACATCTCTCAGTGCGATTACTAGCGAATATGTGCAAGACACGGGCCAGCATAATTACGATCCGCTTGCCTAATTACTGGTCTGAACAACCCTTTGCCAACCAGCGTAAACTTTTGGTCTGGCAAAGGAATTTTATCTTGCTACAAGGTTTTACTTAATGCCCTTACACGATGAAGATTACGAACAGCCGGCTCCTTATGCGCTGCGGGCGCGCCAGCCGGTTGAATTGCAAATTCATTCTGAAACCGAACTTGGTTTTAAAGCAGTGATTGATGATCGCTACATTGGTCTCATTTACAAGGATGAAATTTCCCAGCCTCTAAAGATTGGTGAATATCTCAAAGGTTGGATCAAAGCGTTGCGGCCAGATGGCAAGATTGATTTGAGCATCACCATGCTAGATGCCGAGAGCCGAGACGAGTTGCAAGAAATAATCATGCGTTATCTTGCGAGTAAAGGGGGGAGGGCTAACCTGTCTGACAAAAGTGCCCCAGAAGAAATATTTCACTTATTCAAGACCAGTAAGAAAAATTTCAAACGTGCCATTGGCAGTCTGTATAAAGACCGCAAAATCAAGATCGCTGACGATCATATTGAACTTGTCTAAAAAAGTAGCTTGCCTGAAGTAGCAGCTTGCAACATTACGGTTTCGTTTGTGTATACCTTGTCGACCTTAAAATTCCTTACAGAGTAAATCCTCATGCGTATAGTTGAAATTACCAAAGAACCGGTTGAGCTGTTCAAGATATTAAAATTTGAAGGCTTGGTGGCCAGCGGTGGCGAATCCAAGGCGGTGATTGATGCGGGTCAGGTACAAGTAAATGGCAAAGTTGAAACCATGAAGCGCAAAAAAATTGTGGCCGGGGATGTAATTGAATACAAGAACGAAAAACTACAAATCAGTAAGAAATAATTAATAAGAAATTTCGGCCAATTCAATATTTAGGGGCAGACCGTATTTATCTGAAGCGTAACCAAGAATGCGAAATGACTAAGTCGACGTGCTAACAAAAGACAAATGCGACATCGACTTTTTAATTGCAGCTTAGCTTGGTTGCATGAAAGCCTGGTCTTGGCATCCCAATTGAAATCAGCCCGACAAAACTGCAATTAGAGTTGAGGTTAGAGCTAGATCAACGACTGCATCAGGGTGTGAATCTGATCATGGATTCCGCAGGTACTGTCGGAATTTGCAATTGTAGAAATGGTTTTTCAAGAGCCTCGTGACAACCCTGACAGCCGTGCATCATTGCCGTATAGCCAGCAACAAATCCTGCGTTATCTTGCGCAGTGATGGCTTGCTCGGCAGCAGCCAGAGGTCCGGTTTCCAGAGCTGTGGCAATTGGAGTCAGCTCTATTTCACCGGCGGAAGTTTTCCTGATAGGTGTTATCCGCATTGCCCAGCGCAACCTCACTTTGGTTTCATTTAGATAGAACTGCGCCAATGGCCAGTTTTTGGCTTGGGCGGCAAACCAGAGATTATTGAAATTATAAGCCACTTGGGTCATTGCGAAGGCCTGCCCTGGCACAATACTGTTTAAACGTTTGACTTCATCCTGCAAAGATTGCAGCGTGGGTTCCGGTTCTGCCGCCTGAACCGATATCGCGGACAGCAAAGCAAACAGCATAATCATGTGTGTTTTTGTCAACATGGTTCAAATCCTCTGGTTAGGTTTGGTTTTAATGGGTAAAGCATAAGCTGCTATTGTCCTAAACTCCAGACCGAAGCGTCGGTTTCACCTGATGAAGTTATGCTGCAGCTATAAATAATGACTTGATTTATATCAACTTAGAAAAAATTCCTATTTTAAGAAAAGAAAATTTGCTAAGGAATTTTCGGCTCAGATTTGATCTGGTAAATTTTAGCGGCTGCTATACTTTTCTCACAAACTCCGATTTCAATTGCATTGCACCAATGCTATCGATTTTGCAGTCGATATCGTGGTCACCTTCAACTATACGAATGTTTTTGACTTTGGTGCCGACCTTTACAACTAATGAAGTGCCCTTCACTTTCAAATCTTTAACCACAGTGATCGTATCTCCATCTTTCAGTGCATTGCCTGCTGAATCACGCACGATTTGTTTTTGATCAACCACTTCCAATGCTAGGTCCTTCGACCATTCGTGCGCGCATTCGGGGCAGACAAAAAAACTGCTATCTTCGTAGGTGAACTCGGAGCTGCACTTGGGGCACTTGGGGCACTTGGGTAAGCTCATCTATTGCTCCGTTAGAAAAAAATTCTTCATTTGAGTGTCACACATCCTACAAATGGGGCGGCCACCGTGAATGCCCGCAAAAAAATTTTGATAAGTTTTCGCGGTTGTTTTTGATCGGACTTAAACAGGATTCTGCAGGAACTATTTTTTATATAGAAACCTAATCTGGCTAATTATCTTGTTAATGCTGCCTGTGCCTGTTGCAGTAGATTGTTTATAGATTGACTTAACTGCGCATCTGATCTTGCGAAACTAAGCGCGCGGCGTGCCACACCTTCAGCATCCGCATAACGTTGTTGTTGCATGTGAATACTGGCTAGCCGATACCATAGATAAGCATCACGCGGACTGATTCGTAGCGCTCTTTCGCATAAGGCAGCAGCACGTTCTAATTCGCCGGCAGCGATGGCAGCATCAACTGCTACTAGTAGAGTGGCAGTGGGGGTCGCTGGATTGTTTGGAGTTGAAGCAGGCGGTACAAGTGCTGGCGCAGGTGGCAAAGTCACAACACTCGGTAAGGCCGCAGGTGGTGACACAATGGTTTGCGGAGCTGATGGATCTGGTGTGGTTGGCATAACCACTACTGCTGCGGGCGCAGGAGTATTGTCCGTGGTTTCGAAACTGGTACATCCGCTAATAATGCCGAGTATCGTTGTCAGTAGCACGACTAGCAGCATTCGATGCATCATGGGACGTCGTTCCTAAATCGATCAATAATGCGTTCAAAAAAGGAATCCGTTACTTCACAGCTGTAGTCAACATCCGGCATGGTCTTGGCGCGAAATGGCAATGATTGAGTGGCATTGCAGTTGCGATCTGCGGTGTCCCGGACTGGTATCAAGGGGACTGAATCGAACACGATATTTTCCGGTGGCAGAGTCTGCCGCGGCTGAATGTCTGCCAGTGTCATGATGTCTGTCCATACCCTGAGTGCCCCAGTGGCACCAGTGAGACCAGTTTCACTATTATCGTCATGGCCGAGCCAAACTATTCCTACCAGATCGTCGCCATAACCGGCAAACCAAGAGTCACGCGAGTCATTAGTGGTGCCTGTTTTACCTGCCAGTGGCATGTTGTAGGCAAGCCGATTGGCTGCGGTGCGGGCAGTGCCGCGCGTAAAGACACCTTGCATGGCATATTCCAGCAGAAATACCGCATCGGGTTCGACCACTTGTTCGGTTTCGATGCCATACCTTGCCAGCGGTTCACCGAGTGCTGTGGTCACAGCTTCCACCGAGCGCAGTGGTGAACGAAAGCCATTGCTTGCGAGAGTCTGATACATCTGCGCTACTTCGATCGGTGCCATGTTGACCGCTCCAAGCAACATAGAAGGATACGGCAACACAGATCGCTTTAGGCCCAAACGTGTCAGCATATTGGCTACCTCCACCAAGCCAACTTTCATGCCAAGATCAACAGTTGCAAGATTCAGAGAACGTTCCAGTGCGTCATGTAAATAGACATCACCAAAAGTTTGGTTGTCGTAGTTATCGGGTTTCCAAAGTTGACCATCTTCCAAGGTTAGTGTGACTGGTTTGTCAGCCAGTATCGTGGCTAGATGAAAATTGGGCGATTCTAGAGCTGTTAGGTACACAGCTGGTTTTACCAAAGATCCGATCGGGCGGCTTGCATGCAGAGCGCGGTTGAAGCCGGTATAACCAGCTTGACGGCTGCCAGCCAGGGCACGTACTTCACCTGTACTCGCATCGGTAATTACTACAGCAGCTTCGAGGTGTTTATCAGCGTCCGGAATTCTCGCAACGGCAGCAACACTTTTGTTGAGTACTGCTTCCATTGCGCTTTGCATGCCAACATCTAGAGTGGTAAATATGCGCAAACCTTCTGTGCGTAATGCCTTGGAATCGTAGTCCCGTGCCAGGTCGGCGTATACCATCTCCATAAAAGCAGGGTAACCACTGCCGCGCTCGCGCTTGAGTGGTCGAGCACTAACCTCTAGTTTTGCCTTGTGAGCCTGTTCGTATTGCTGATCGCTGATATATTCTTGTGCAAGCATTCGTGCCAGCACCACATTACGCCGTTCAATTGCACGTTCTGGATAACGCAAAGGATTGTAATAAGATGCCCCACGTGGCAACGCTGCCAGTACGGCCAACTCATCAAGTTTCAATTCTTTGAGTGGTCGCCCGAAATAATGTTCTGCAGCCAGCGCAAAACCGTGGATGGCGCGATTTCCGTCTTGACCCAGAAACACTTCATTGAGATAGCCAGTCAGAATTTCGTCTTTGCTAAAATGTATCTCCAGCGCCACCGCCATTACCGCCTCTTCCAGTTTTCGCAACAAGGTACGATCTTGGGTGAGATAAAGATTTTTGACCAGTTGCTGAGTGAGTGTGCTGCCGCCTTGCACAACGCCACCGGCACGTACGTTGGACCATAAGGCGCGCAAAATGCCGATTGGGTCAAGGCCGTAGTGACTGTAGAAGCGTTGGTCTTCAACAGAAATTACCGCCTGTACTAAAGCCGAAGGCACATCGTCGAGTGTTACGGGTAAACGATCCTCACCAGTGGTTGGATTGACCTGCGCGATTTCTACGGGTTCCAAGCGTACTAAGGCTAGATCGTCTACATTTTGTTCGCCCCGCAAGGCACTGATATGGCGACCACTAAAATCCACCTCGGTATAGACACTGGTTTCCTGACCGTCCCAGAATTCAAAACCGCGTGTCCGTAGACGTACACGTGATTGCGTCACCTGATATTCACCGGGCCCCGCTACCGATGTAGTCTGCCGGTAACCAAGCCGTTGCAGAATATTGGTTAAATCCTCGTCGCCCAAATGTGCCCCGGCATACAATTCAACCGGGCGGGCATAAATTCTGGCAGGAAGTGCCCATTGCAACGCTTTGAAATCAGCACGAATTTTGAAATCAATCCACACGCACCAGACACTTCCCAATATGGTGCTCCACAGCAGTAGCGGCCCTAAAATTGGCCACCAGCGTGATTTAGTTTTTGGGGAGGGAGTGGCATGGGGATTACGGTTCGGCATGCTGGCTATTATGCCAGTCTAGGCCGCCATATGCCTATAATCATTGAGTTTTTAGCCGCCTAGCTTCAACTGTCGTCGATTTTGACCAGCTCGGTGTCTTGACGGACTCGATCTCTAGGAACAGCGTAACTGTTTGCAGATACGCTGATCCCTTTGATTTTTTTCTTCATTTTTAAAATTTAATCTTTGTGTAGTTCCGGCGGTGTAGCTGTTGTTGCAGCTGCAACAGGTACAACAGGCGCAGCGGGTGCAACAGGTGCCGGGGCAGCAGCAGGAGCTGCGGCGCCGGGGCCACCTGCTGGGGGTGGTGGTGCATTCTTCGCCTGGTTCGACAAGCTAACGATATAGGCACGCACTGCTTCAGCATCTTCCGGTGTTAGGGCGTCCTTGAACGAAACCATGCCATTGTTCTGCAACACCCCGTCAATCACGATGCCCTTGAACAAATCTGGACTGTTCAGTGCGGCCGCATAACGCAGATCAGGGAACAAGCTGCTGACCCTACCGCTGTTGCCGTGACAGCTGGCACAGTTTTCGTTGTAGTGCATCTCGCCTTGCGCCAGTAGTGCGGCATCGCCGAAGTCTGCCGGTGGATTAAGAACTGGCGGTGTAAAACTCACCATTTCGGGCAAGGTGGCAGTGCCACCTTGTTTGAATACGAGCAGACGCGCGTAGTTTGGTGCCCAGTAACCGCCACGGCCACCGCCCTGTCCAGCTACTACCGCGATGTACTGCTCACCATCGATTTCATAACTTGCTGCGCCGCCGACCACCCCGGCCTGTGTTGGCGTAGTCCACAACTTGTCGCCTGTATCAGCACGGAAGGCCGAGAAGGTCTGTTCCGCTGTGCCTTGAAACACAAGGTTGCCAGCTGTCGTTAGTACACCCGAACGCGAACCGCCCTGGCGTTGTTCCCAGACCGATATTTTCTTCACCGGATCCCAAGCCAGCAGGTAAGAACCCGCACCTTCAAGCACCGGTGCCGGATCTTGCGGGCGTTTGCCGGTATTGATGGAGAGCAGCTGATTACCCATCTTCGCGCCAGCTTCGGCCACCAGTGGGAAGCTGCCGTAGTTTGTCGGGATATACATCAGCCCTGTGTTCGGGTTGAAGGCCATCGGGTGCCAGCTGTGCGCGCCGCCTGCAGAGGGCACGACATGGAAGCCACGGTCGCCGAATGCGCCGTAGTTGGCATCTGGATTGAGAATAGGTCGGAAATTTTCGTCAAAGCCAGTCATCCAATTCGCGGTTGGCACGTACAGGTCGGCTGAAATCACCTTGCCGGTGGCCGCCTCAATTACGTAAAACACACCGTTTTTAGGGGCCTGCATCAGCACGTGTTTCTGCTCGCCGTTGATGACGAGATCGGCTGTAACGATCTGCTGGGTATTGTCGAAATCGAAACTGTCTTCAGGGGTTGCCTGATAGTGCCAAACATATTTGCCAGTCTTTGCTTCGAGCGCAACTATCGAAGCTGTGAACAGGTTGTCGCCACCGCCTGGTGAGCGCACTTCGGCCGGCCAGGGCGCGCCGTTGCCGGTGCCGATGTAGACTAGATCAGTGACGGGATCATAGGTAATAGCATCCCAAGGTGTACCACCGCCGCCGGTAAGCCACCACTCGCCATTCCAAGTTGCGGCTGCCATTTCGAGTTCTGGTTGTTCGAAACCCAGCGCAGGGTTGCCCGGTACGGCCCACCAGCGCCAAAGTTCTTTGCCGTTGGTGACGTCATAGGCAGCCAGATAACCGCGCTGATGAAATTCGGAGCCTGCCTCGCCAATGTAGATGATGCCATCGGCAATACGCGGTGCGCCGGTGATGGACAGAGTTTTAGAGCGATCCGTGGCCTGTACTTCCCAGACCTTTTCACCGTTATTCGCGTTGACGGCGACTAGGCGCCCATCAAGCGTGCCAAAAATTACCATACCATTCCACACTGCAACACCGCGATTAACGATGCCGCAGCAGAGGTTCACGGCCCATGCACCCGGTACTTTGGGATCATATTTCCAAAGTTGCACGCCAGTTTTGGCGTCGAAAGCATAGACCTTGCTCCAGGGGGAGGTGACATAAACACGGCCGTCAACTACGACTGGTGTCGTCTCATAGCTGCCACCGCGTTCGGTAAGATCACCATACCAAGCAAGGCTTAGCTCATTGATATTGTCGGCGGTGATTTGGTTAAGCGGGCTGTAACGCTGTTCGGTGGAGTCACGACCGTAGGACATCCACTGATTTGAATTATCGGTGGTAGTTGCATTCGCACTGGCAGCACCTGCAGTGGATGCGTTATCAGTTGTAACTGCTGGCTCATTGGCATTGTCACTACATCCGGCAAGACCTGCGACCATGACGAGTGTCATGGCAGATAAAACTGCTTTCATGGGACTACGCATGTTTGGATCCCCCCTAGGGAAGTTTGGCGCGTTTTTATTATTGAAGATTCGATAGTACAGGTGCCATACAGACGATACCACCGTCGAGGCAAAGGTATAAAGCTTAATAGGGACATTTAGGTTTAACTTGACGGTTCACTTTTTATTCTATGCCGGGCTTTAGTGGTGTCAGCCCAAGCACCTTGGTGGCGGAACTGCCGTACAGACGTGTCATGAGAGCGCGCGAGGTCTCGCCAAATTTGCCTGGTCCGTGTCCCTCCCTTACCGCAGAGGCTCGCAGGTGTTTTACCCAAGCGTTGACCCCTGTCTGCTCCGCCGTAGTGCCTGCAGGGTTAGCTCCTCTGTATTTGCTCGGGTGCAGCGCTACCGCGATATTCTCTCCTTCGTAAGGTGGCAAGGGCCCCGGAAAGTCACTCGCGGAGTACCGAATAGTCGGCGTTGGAGCCTTGCACTCGAGCTTACAGCCCTGCGCGAATACGGCGACGAACTGCCCGTTATAGTACCCAGCAGGCACCGCCAAGACCGAGTGACAGCATACTGCCGTTATAAATTCTGCGCCGTCGTTGCGAAGTTGGACCATTCGTAAGTTCTCTGCGCCAGTCACGCCGACCACATCATCGACAACGTAGTTGAGGGTCAGTAGCGTAGGCTTCCAGACACGCCCGGCCTGCGCGGCAGCCCACCTTACTTTCTGGCGGCAATCGCAGCAGCCACACTCCGCAACTACGCCTGGCTCGGCTGCAAACTTGAGCGACGTCTTGCCACAGATACATGTAACTGTCGTCATAGAAATTTTACTGTTACAACGGTTATTTCAGCGGGTTTTCGCGTGGTTTGTAGGTTGCGTCATACTTGTCCGGTAAGCCGCTGTCGGAGCTTATATAACGACGTTTTATGAGCCACTTACCATCGATTTTGACGAGTTCGGTGTCTTCGCGGCCTTGTTCATAAAGGCTGGGCGCTTTGCCAACTCCTTGGTTCATAACACCAGTCCAGATCACATGGGCAATGGCGGTGTCGCCATTTATTTCGATAACTGGATTAGTCAGCAGCATGTGGCTGCGGCCACGTGGTGGAGCCGGTGGGGCGTTCGGATCAGGAGCGGGTCGCTCGTACAGTTTCGCTATTTCGGCATGGCCGGTGGCTATCAAGCCGTCGACATCGAGCAGCGCATCCTCGGTAAAGTACTCAGACAAGGCACGACTCTCACCTTCCGACAGTTCGTAATAGTAGAGTGTGAGAAAATCTTCGATTTGAATGCGGTCGAGCAAGGTCTCCATGGTGACCTGCTGTGCTTGCACGGGCGTGGTCAACCCTAGTAGCAGAAAGGCCGCGCTAGCGGTGATGGAACGTGTGATATGCATAATCTGTTTATGGGCAAGCTGTTGCGAGATCATGGTGGGCTCTCTCGTTGGTTATTGATTATTGGTTATTGGTTATTGTAGAACGGGTTAGCGAAGTGGAGCGTAGTGTAAAGTTGCGGTACTTTCAAACAGGCTCACGCTCCATTCCAAAATTTGGATCACATTCGCTGAGATTCGGGAACATCTATGGTTACGGATAGCTTGCCGGTAACAGAGCAGGCTAGAATGTCTCGAAACGTCCACATTTCATGTTAGGCAGTATTTGTATAATAAAAAAATAATAGGGGAAGCACCATGGCAGAGATCAACAGAAGAGATTTTATGGCGATATCAGCAGGAGTCACCGCACTAGCTGCAAGCGCAGGCAGCGTACGACAGGTGCAGGCAGCGGATACCTCCGGCTTGATCGTTTGTATGCATGGCGTTACCTCCAGTGGCTTTGATTTTCGGACTTGTATGGAAGGCTGGTCGCGTGCTGGGGTTAAAGCGGCAGAGCCGGATCTGATCAAGGCGCGTGAACATGAAATGGCCAATGGTGCTGGCTCGGCACGCAAATTGATGGACGACTTAGGGTTGAAAGCTTATTCCTCTACCAACCAGTTATTCTTGGAAGAATCCGGGGATCAACGTGTTGCGGCAATCGAAGATTTGAAATGGAAAGTTGAGATGGCAGCATCCCTCGGTGCAGATCGTCTGGTAATTCCATCTGCGGCAAGCCAAGCGCACACACTTGCAGATTATGAGCAGGTGTACTCTAATCTCCATGAAGCAGCCGAAATAGCCAAACCTCATAATGTGGCATTGATGGTGGAATTTACGCGTAATTCGCGGCTAATTAACAATGTAAGAACATCACTGGATGTGGTGCGCACTGTTAATCACCCCAATATAAAATTCATGATCGATCTTTATCATTTTTGGGCTGGCCCGAGCAAATTCGAAGATCTCGATCTGATCAATGTGGGCGAAATTCATCACGTGCATTTTGCAGATACACCACGTCAACCACCCGTAGAAGTTGCCGAACAAAAAGATCGTGCATTTCCGGGCGAGGGTATTGCTCCTCTGCAAAAAATTCTTAACAAGTTGGTAGAGCGCGGTTACAACCGGGCATTGTCGCTGGAATTATTTGATATGACCGTGCGTGCTACCGATCCGTTTATTATCGCAGGGCGCGCCCTGGAAACTATTTCGCCCTTTATACAAGGTGTACGCGGTTAATACGTCTAGACTCTATTTCCAAACAAGAAGAGGAAACAACATGAACAAGCTAATGAATAATACTGTAAGAGCAGGCGTGCTGGCCTTTGGTCTGGCGACAGGAGCAACGCCGGTATTGGCCCATCACTCGTTTGCAGCAGAGTTTGATGCGGATAAAACGGGCGCTGTGACTGGAGTGATCACTGAAGTACGATTTAGTAATCCGCATGCACGTTACCGTGTAGATGTTACAACACCGGCAGGCACAGTCGAAAACTGGGAAATTCAGGCTGCTAGCGTTACATCACTAAGAGAACAAGGTTGGCTGGTCGACAGTATAAAAGTGGGCGACACAGTCAGTGTTACTGGCTTGCTGGGTCGCAATGGCGCTCTTAAGATTACAGCAGGCGGTGTTAGTGTTACCAACGGTCCAAAATTTGGTGCGGCTGCTACAACTGCGGGTGCTCCGCGTGTGGATCGCAATGTTGTAAACGCCGATCCTACTGTTAATTATGGGCGTAGCCAGGTGAATTCCTCGCATCCTTTTGATATCAGTGGAGCTTGGCGTCAAGGCTATAAATTTCGTACTACAGTGGATGATCTCGAACCCAAACCCACTCCCTACACCCCCCAAGGTTTGGCTTTAAGAGAGGCCAACACTAAATACGATGACCCTGCCTTGCGCTGCATTGCTTTGGGTTTGCCTCGTTTGTTCGGCAACCCCTACAACATGGATATTTATGATGTTGGCGACCAATATCTTTTTACTTATGTTGAACACAATGCCGTTCGTCATATCTGGATGGATGGGCGTACACCACCAGCCACTACCGTGCCAACCTCAAATGGTTATTCGGTAGGTCATTGGGAAGGTGAAACACTGGTCATTGAAACCACCCATTTGCTGCCCGGTTGGCTGGATGGTTCTGGTTTGCCAATGTCCGGTGAAGGCACCAGAACAGTAGAGCGTTTGGTGTTTCAAGCCGACCATTTAGCAATGGATCGCACCATGACCATATATGATCCCTTGTATACACAGCCGCTGGTGCGGGTGCGCGGTGCAGCGCGTGAAGCTGATCTGAATGTATCCGAGCAGGATTCCTGTGATCCAGCGAGTTATTACACCGATATTCTGGCAGCAGGTTTGCTGGAAAAATATTTGCAACCGTGATTTAAATTTGTGGGCAGAGTCACATTTGTGATGGATTAAAAAAGGGAGCAGCTGCTCCCTTTTTTAATAAACAAATTTAATAAACAAACATTAATAATAAGAACGCGATTTAGCGTGGTGAAAGCTTCAACAAACGACCACCAGGACCGTCTTCAATCGCCCAGATATTGCCGTCCGGACCTTGTTCCAGGCCGCGCATACGTTTACCCATCACAAAGCGCTCTGCTTCGGCAGCTGCACCAGTATCGGCGTTCACGATCACACGGATAATCGACATGGAAGACAGCCCACTGATGAAAACATTACCTTGCCATTGAGGGAACTTGTCGCCGGTATAAAAGATCACGCTGGAAGGAGAAATAACAGGATTCCACCAAGCCTTGGGCGGGGTAAAGCGACCAGTGGTATCGGTATCGTGATCAGGGATGATTTCCCCTGTGTAATGGTTGCCATTGGAAACGAGGGGGTAGCCGTAGTTAGCACCCGGCATCACCATGTTTAGCTCATCACCACCACGCGGTGCCATTTCAATATTCCATAACTGTCCATTCGGATCGAAGGCAAGACCCAAGGGGTTGCGATGGCCGTAGGAATAAATTTCAGCAGCGATGCCGCCCTGGCTGGCAAAAGGATTGCCAGCAACGGGGGTACCGTCATCATTCAGATGCATGATTTTGCCTAAGGTCATGTTGAGATCTTGTGCAGGATCGAACTTGTTACGCTCACCGGCAGAAACAAACATGGTGCCATCAGCAGCAAACAAAATGCGGTGACTAAAATGCAAGCCGCCATCCATCTTGGGGAAAGCGCGCCAGATAACTTCCAGATTTTCAACTGCCGGTGTATCTAGGTTAAGGGTGCCACGGGCTACTACTGCGCCGCGGGTTTCATTTTCGCCTTTTTCAACATAACTGATGTAAACGAGGTGATTTTCAGCAAATTTGGGATGAATCACGATGTCGCCCAAACCACCCTGTACAAAATAATCTACAACAGGTGCGCCGGCTACTTCGGTTTTTTGTCCATCTTGTGTGACCAATTGAATATGTCCACTTTTTTCAGTAACCAACAAACGGCCATCAGGTAAAAACTCGTGTGCCCATGGCTCGTTGAATTCAGCGATAGTGGTGGAAATAAAAGGATATGGTTCCTGAGCGAAGGCTGCAGCGCCTATAACCAGGCCTATTGCGACTAGTAAAACGCGTTTCATGGTGTGTCCTCTGAGAAAAATGAAAATTCTTCTTTTTATGTTGGTCAATCGGCGGGGCTTACGGTTGTTAAAATCTATAGAATTTAATCTAGCTTAAGGCTCCTTACCTTTCTCCAGTATATAAGCCCTGTATCAACCAACACAACCGCCAAAATTGTGGGTAATCGTGCAGTTTGAAATTCACCTGTGCCCGGGCTGCTCGAAGTGATAATGGTTGGAGGGTGCAGCAGTTTGCGTGAAAAAATCCGTGTTCTGGGGCGCAAAGTGTGATGTTTCTGAGGTTGATGGTTGTGGTAAACACTCATCGGAGCCTGCGCTCAGCCGGTAAAGCTCCTTTCAGAATAGCACCATCTTGTTCGGGTTCTATACGCCGCTCGCGGCAAGCTTTTGCTCGGCTTTAAAGTGGGGCGGGGGGGGGGGGCAAGGAGCAGCTTCTAAAAAAAATGAGCTTAACCCTAGAAAATATGTTCAACTTGGTCTGTAATGAGATTTTTTAGAGCCTAGCAGGCATGCTTGGAAACAACAGCTTGCCACTTACCAATTGACAAGCATCAAGTTCAAGAATGAATTGCAGTACTTTACGAAGCTTACGGGTGCCAGGGAAAGCGCGCTGCTACTCATTATTGCTCTAACAGTTTTTTATAAATAACTAATTGTCCTAATAATAAGAGATGAAGTTTATGAAGAAAATCACTGGCACTCCTATAAATATAAAAACCATTTCTAGCTCAATCAGATTAGCAATCTTATCGCTCAGTTGTTTTGGTGTTACTGCAAATGCGCAGCAACCCGCTGCAATTGAGGAGATCAGCGTCACTGGATCGAGAATTCAACGTGATGGGATGTCTTCACCTACACCGTTGACCAGTATATCCACAGAAGAAATGCGCATTATGGCGCCCACTCTGATTATGGATGCGCTAACGCAGATGCCACAATTTAGAGACAATGGCCAATCACAGACAGGCAGCATCTTCACTTCTGGAGGCGGTTCAAACTCAGTCAATCTGCGTGGTATAGGCAGCAACAGAACTCTTACACTACTTAGTGGGAGGCGCGTGGTCAGTAGCCAGCAATCGGGTACCGTTGATATAGCGATGTTCCCAACATCCTTAATTCAGCGCGTAGAAGTTGTCACAGGAGGCGCGTCTGCCGCTTACGGTTCCGATGCCATCAGTGGCGTTTCCAATTTTGTTCTAGACACTAACTTTAGCGGTGCCAAAGTCAATGTTCAAAGTGGCATATCCAGTCGCGGTGACCATCCAAGCCAACAGGTAGAGTTTGCTTTTGGAACCGGCATTGGCGAGCGCGGCCATTTGATCACTTCCTTCGACTGGTACGACGCCAAAGGGATTCTGGGCACCGAAGGCCGCGATTGGTATCAGGGCTGGGCAATGATTACTGGCCCTGCCACGTTGAAACCGCGGCGCTTTTACGCGCCACATGCTGGCTCAAATGCCACCAGTATCGGGGGCGTGATTCCGTCCGGTCCGTTAGCGGGAACCCAATTCATTAACGGTGTCCCATCCCCGATGGGCGTAGGCTCTTTAGTGGTTGGCAACGTCCAAGTAAACGGCGGCAACGTTGACCCCGGGTACGACTGGTACGCCCTGCGCCCCAACGATTCCCGCGGCAGCGCTTTTGCGCATTTCAAATATGATTTTTCGGATACTAACACGGGCTTCGTGCAGATATTGAGAGGCCAACATGCGGTGGAATCCCTCGCGCAGCCTACTGGTTTTGCGCCTGGCTGGTCCATTAACCTGTACAAAGATAATCCCTATATGCCCACTTCTATTGTCGATCGGATGACAACAGCCAAAGTCACCACCATTCCTTTCCAGCGCGTCTTTGAGGACTTAGCGCCCTCCCGTGAAATTACCGATAATGTAACCTCATTTACGATGGGCTTTGATGGAGACATAGGTCACAACCTCACCCTGAGTGCCTATTACCAACGGGGTAAGAATCAAGAGGTCGCAGATTATTCGTCTAATGGGCAGTTGGTGCGTACGGACCGCATTTATCGGGCGCTGGATTCAGCTGTAGATCCGGCCACTGGAAGAATCGCCTGCCGAGCCAATATCGCCGCATTTGGTGGACTCACACCACAGCAGGAAGCTGCACTTACCCGCATAAGCGCATTAGGAAAGCCGGTATCTCCTGACCCCGAGAGCAATCGTCAATGTGTACCAATGAACCCCTTTGCATCGCAGTTATCAAAAGAAGTTATTAACTACGTAACCGGTGGCGTGCATCACACACAAATCATTCGCCAGGATGTGTTTGATGTGTCTGTGCAAACTACCTTGGGAGGTGCAGACGGCAAAGAACCGATTTCTGTGATTGGTGGTGTGAGTTATCGCGAAGATTCTGTGTATCAAGATGCAATGGGAAATGCAGGCGATCCGCGTAGGATGGCTAATTTTGGGGTATTTAGCAGTTTTCTCGCCCCCTCTGACGGAATTCCAATCAGGGGCATCCCCACGTTTATTCGCGATCGCGGTATTTTCTATACCGGCAATCCGAATAATGAGGGCCCCATCCAAGGTGAATTCAATGCGCTAGAGGTATTCAGTGAAACCATTATCCCCTTGTTCGGGGGCAGTAACGGCGGCGGCGGTGATCTACATGCAGCCGCACGTTATTCTGATTATACGGGCAGTGGCGGTGTATGGGCCGGCAAACTGGGTGGCGACTGGCCATTGACTGATGAGTTGCGGCTACGTGCTACTTGGTCACAGGATACTCGCGCAGGCTCCCTTTCTGAGCGTTTCGACACGCAGACCGGTGGTACCACTATCACTGATCCGAAACTGCCTAATGAACCCCCTTATATTGTGGCCACCACAATCGGTGGTAACCCAAATATCTTGCCTGAAATCTCAAATACCAAAACGGTGGGAATGGTGTATAGCCCTACTTGGTTGGATGGTATGAACATGTCGATTGATTATTATGACATTGGCATTAAGGACGCAATTTCCCAACTTGGCGGAGTTGCGATTGTAGACAGATGTTACCTACAAGGAGCGGAAGATCTTTGTAAGCTCATTACGCGTAGTAAGGTTGGTACTGCCTACATCAGCCAGATTTTCAACTTGTTCATCAACGTTGCTGAAACAAGAACATCAGGTGTTGATATCGAAGCCAGTTACAGGCGGCCGGTAAACTTGCTGGGCGGTGAAGGCGAAACCATTACAGTGCGAGCTTTTGCTAATTATTTAGATGAAGTCAGCTCAGCTTTTGTTGGTGAAAAAGTCATCAATCGGGTTGGCGAAGCTAATTTCTCTAAATGGCTCGCCACTGCCTCACTTGGCTATTCAAATGGCCCGTTCAGCGCAAATATTCAAACCCGCTACATTGGGGATACTGTGCGCGACAAAACCTGGATAGAGGGGGTCGACATAGAAGACAACAGTGTTGAGTCTGTAGCCTATACCAACGTCAACCTGTCTTATGGCTTTGAATTTAGTGGCGACAAAACCGGCGAGGTCTATTTATATGTCGGCAATTTGCTCGACAAAGCCCCACCAATTTCTCCTGGTGGAGTGGGTTTGACCTCAGGTACTGCGTCGCATACCAATAATGGACTATTCGACACAATTGGTAGGACTTTTACCATGGGACTTAGCATGAGATTTAATTAAGCCCACGCAAGCTATTCGACACACTGTATGTCAGGCAGGCGGCACCCGCACTACAATTAACCACGCTAGCAGTTTTGCGATAGTTAAGCCCAGGGTGCCGTCTGGTTCAGATATGTGCCTTCACTTTGCATTCAAAAATGCACTAGTATTGCCACAGGTATTTCTGTGATCTCTCTAAATATAATCGCGACCGAGCACGGTCTATTCTTGCCGGGGGGCAACTGGGCATCATGCCATTGTGTCGATCACTTGTTATCCACTGTCTGGCTGCTCTTGCCGCAATTGGTGCAATAGCTCCAATAGATTTATTTGCCCAGACTGCAACGCCGCCCTGGCAAGTACTTGATGACTATTGCCTAGGTTGCCACAACCTCGAAGATTGGGCCGGCAAGATAGCTTTTGATACAGCTGACCGCACTAACCTTCACACAGATGCCGAAATTTGGGAGAAGGCCGTACGCAAACTGCGCAGTGGCATGATGCCGCCGGCAGGTGAGCCGCGTCCCGAGCGAGCAGTGCTAGATGATCTTGCGCAAGGCCTCGAACGTGCGCTTGATGCAACACCAACTGTTAATCCCGGCCACAAAGGTTTGTCGCGTCTCAACAAAAATGAATACATCAATGCCATTGCCGATCTGCTTGCCTTCGATATGGGCAAGATTGCAGCTGCACTGCCGGCTGATGGTGGTATTGAGGGTTTTGACAACATGGCAGAAACGCTGACCATGTCGCCAACCTTGCTCGAAGCCTACCTTGGCACTGCGATGGAAATCAGTCGCCAGGCAGTTGGCAACAAGAGCATAGGTGCCACTGATATCCATTACTCCCGTGCTGGCAACGATGTGCAAAACGAGCATATAGATGGCCAGCCGCTTGGTACTCGCGGCGGTATGATGATCGAGCATCATTTTCCGGTTGATGCAGAATATGTGGTGCGTATTGTGGCCGATATTCAGCAAGCCGGCTGGGTAAATGATACACATCGGATGTTCTGGTGTGGTGGTCCGGCCGTGGATGTGTCTTTTAATAATATACGTATTGCAGTTGATGACTATCAAAGCTTTCGAGTGCGTGTGCCCGCTGGCAAGCAGCAGATCAACGTAGCGTTGCTCGATGAAAAAAAATGTGCAGGCGTTGGCGAACTCTATCTTGGTGAGGCGCTTGATTCCGTAGGTGGTGCGGTCCAGGAAATCGAAATCCAAGGTCCCTTCAATGTAAGTGGTGTGCATGAAACACCGAGTCGCAAGGCAATCTTTCGTTGCCGACCGGTGGCAGTAACAGAAGAGAACGCCTGCGCACGCGAAATTTTAAGCTACTTAGCAACACGTGCCTGGCGTAGCCTTGTGCAGAGCGATGATCCTCGGTTGCTACCCTTGCTGGATCAATACACACTGGGCCGCACTAGCGCAGGTGGAGATTTTGAACTTGGCATTCAATATGCGTTGGCGCGTCTGCTGGTCGATCCTCAGTTTCTGTACCGCTTCGAGCATGAACCGGAAAATATTGCACCCGGTGCAGTTTATGCTGTCAGCCCAGTAGAACTCGCCTCGCGACTTTCTTTTTTCCTCTGGAGTAGCATTCCAGATGAAACCCTGCTGCAACTGGCGTTTGACGGCAGCTTGTCTGAACCAAAAGTATTGGCAGAGCAGGTAACACGTATGCTGGCAGATCCGAAATCGCAAGCACTTATCGACAATTTTGTGGGCCAGTGGCTAAAGCTGCGCGACCTAGAAGATGCTGCACCACAAGATGCTGAGTTTGACGAAGAGCTGCGCCGCGGTTTTCGCCAGGAAACCGAGTTGCTGTTTACTAACTTAATCCGTACCAACAGCAGCATGGTGACACTGCTAGATGCGGACTATACCTATGTCAACGAACGCCTCGCCCGCCATTACGGCATCGAAGGTGTGCGCGGTAGCTATATGCGTAAGGTCGACTTAGCTGCCGATAGTCCGCGGCGGGGCCTGCTCGGACATGGCAGCATCCTAACTGCCACATCGATTCCCAATCGTACTTCGCCAGTTGTGCGTGGTGTGTGGATAGTTGAAAACATTTTGGGTGCGCCAGTGCCCGATCCACCTCCTGGCGTCGAAACCAATCTAGACGCTGGCAAGAATGCAGAAGGTGTAGTCGTGGCCGATACTTTGCGTGCACGACTCGAGCAGCACAGAGCCGATCCCGTTTGCGCAAGCTGTCATGGCATCATGGATCCGATTGGACTCGCGCTCGAAAACTTTGATCTGACTGGCCGTTGGCGCGATCAGGATAATGGAACACCCATTGATTCACACTCGGCCATGATGGATGGTACGCAGCTTGCAGGTGCAAGCGATTTGCGGCGGGCGCTGCTGTCGCGTTCTGATGCTTTCATAAACACGCTCAGCGGAAAATTGCTGAGTTATGCGCTGGGCCGCGAGCTGGAATATTTCGATGGTTCCGCAGTGCGTGGTATCGTGAGCCAAGCAGCTACGAGCTCGTACACTTTCGCTTCACTCGTACAGGGTATTGTTACCAGCATCCCCTTTCAGCAACGTCTTGCTACCGGTGTACAGATTTCCAACGCAGCAGTACAAACCGCTGCGGCCCAGCCATGATGAGGAATTGCCTATGTATTTCCTGACCAAAAAAGCGCTCTCTCGTCGCACACTCCTGCGCAACGGTGGCGTGGCATTAGCGCTGCCACTACTGGAATCGATGACACCTGCGTGTGTGTATGGTGCCCAGTTGCCCAAAGTGCGGCTGGCCTGCTTGTATATGGCGCATGGCGCAATTATGGGTGAGTGGACGCCGCAACAAGAAGGCAGAAATTTTGAACTGTCGCCAATCCTGCAGTCACTTGCCCCCTATAAGGACCAGTTAAGTATCATCAGCAACCTAGATCTGCCCGCTGCTCGGGTCGGCCCGAATTCCGCAGGTGATAATCACAACCGTTCGTCGGCGTGTTGGCTAACCTGTATGCCACCACGACAGGGCGTGTCTTCACTAGACCAGTTGGTTGCGCAGCACATCGGCCAGAACACCGCACTGCCATCGCTCGAACTGTCGCTGGTTTCTGGCGCGTCCATTTCTTATCTAACGCCAACCACACCACTGCCGATGGAAGGCAATCCGCGTATTGTGTTCGAACGTCTGTTCGGTGTTGCCAGTAATGCAGAAGAACGTGCTGCGCGTCACCTGCAAACTACCAGCCTGCTCGACTCACTCACGGGTCAGGTAGCTGGGCTGCAGCGTCAGTTGCCTGCCGATGACCGGCAGCGCATGGAGCGTTACTTAGAAGATGTGCGCGAGATTGAACGGCGCATGGACCTGACGAGTGGCACCTTGCCCGATGGTGTAGTCATGCCTACCAAACCGGTCGGCATTCCCGACGATTTTGAAAGTCATGCAAGACTGATGTTCGATCTTATTGCGCTGGCTTGGCAAACAGACCAGACACGAGTATCTACCATGCTGCTGTCACGCGAACTCGGCAATCCACTGTTCCCCAACAGTGGTATTACCGAACCTCACCATGCTTGTTCGCATCATTCCGGTCAGCCCGAAAAAATGGCTTTGTATGCGCGTATGAATACCTATCATGTCAAAGCACTGTTTGCTTACTTTCTCGAAAAACTGCGCAATACTCCCGATGGTGATGGCAACCTGCTCGATCATTCGTTGGTGATGTACGGCAGCGGCATGAGTAATTCGAACAATCACGACCATGACCCCTTGCCCATCCTGCTTGCCGGTGGAGCCTCCGGTAAATTAAGGGGTGGCCAGCACATCAAAACTGCACAGGGGACACCGTTAGCAAATCTGTTGCTTGCTGTACTAGACAAATTAGATGTGCCTGCCGAATCTTTCGCCGATAGCACGGGGATGGTAACTCTATGAGCATCTTTCTTGGTGCCAGCTCAGCTATGAAAAAAATTGCTAACTCAATATGTTTCAAATTTCCAAACTTAGCTGCTGCCATGCTGGTCGCAGTATTGCCACTGATGGTGCCACTGATGGTGCCAATGCTGGTACAGGCAGCCGAAGTGATCCAAATTCCAAATGTACCGTCAGCCCAAGACGTACAGTTTTCTGCACTCGCCGATGCTGCGATGGATCGCGACATGCTTAAGGTGCAGGAATTGCTGAACGCCGAGAACCCATCACAAAAACTCGACGTTAATGCGCTGGGGCGTTACGGTACTCCTGCGCTACACTGGGTCATTCGTTATGGTGATCAGCAAACAGCGGAGCGTCTTGTTGCCGAAGGTGCGGATGTAAATCTCGCCAACATTTATGGCGTCAGGCCGCTGCAACTCGCCATTGAAAATGGCCACGGTGAACTTGTGCAGTGGTTGCTGGACGCTGGTGCAAATCCTCAAGCGCCCGATCTGGCTGGCGAACCGCCACTCTTTTTGGCAGCTGCTCTTAACGATACTGCAAGTCTTGCTTTGTTACTCAAGCACGGTGCAGAGGTGAACAGCGAGGATGAGGTTTATGGCCAAACTGCACTGATGGTGGCTGTACGTTCGGGCCATGCAGCTGCGGTACAGTTGTTACTTGCCGCGGGTGCCGATATCAACAAGCAGGCAAGGGTGACTGAAACCATGCCTGGCAAAGACGCAGTGTTTGTGATGCCGAGTGAAATTCCGGGTGCTTTGACCCATGGCACTGGCCTAACGCGTGGCGGCTGGCCCGATAGAGGTGTGCGCCAGCCTGTTGCGGGTGCGAAAACGCCGCTGCTGTATGCAACGCGCCTAGGCGATCTGGAGCTCACCAAAATTCTCATAGCAGCGGGTGCTAATCTGGAAGTTGCCGATGCCAACGGTATAACGCCATTACTCAATGCCATCATCAACACAAGTATCGTCGCAGTCAGGCCAGGTATAGATGAACATTTGCAAGTAGCCGCATATTTGGTTGCCGCGGGCGCTAACGTTAATGCAGTTGACTGGTATGGGCAGACCCCGTTGTGGGCTGCTATCGATGTGCGCAATCTACTCTATCGTTCAGTTAATGTTTCGACTAATAACGTTGATCGTGAGGCTGGCCTGGCACTCGTCAAACAACTGCTGGATGCCGGCGCCAATCCGAACGTGCAGACCAAAGAATATTCACCAGCACGCCATTTTATTTTAGGCATTGGTTCTGTGGAGTGGGTCGACATGACAGGACAAACACCTTTCCTGCGCGCCGCCCGCGCCGGTGATGTCACGGTCATGAAACTCCTGCTTGAAAATGGTGCCGATGCCAATATAACAACCTATGGCGGCTCCACTGCATTGATGGTCGCAGCCGGCGTCAATTTTGGTATTGGTGAAACTTATGATGAAGGCGAAGCAGCGTTACTTGAAGCTGTCAAACTGGCGCATGCCCAAGGTAACGATATCAACGCAGTCAATACCGTTGGTTTGCAGGCTATGCATGGTGCTGCCAACCGAGGCGCCAACACTATCATCGAGTATCTTGCAGAAAACGGTGCCGAGCTAGATCGCCCCGACAAGGAGGGCCGCACACCGGTGCGCTGGGCTGAGGGCGAATATCTGCCGTCGCGGCCACTGGTACCTAAGCCGGATACGATTGCGTTGATCAAAAGTTATCAACTTGCTGTCGAGTAAATAGTTTTGCAGCGCCCACGGTTAGAACATAAACGATACTATTTTCACTAAGGAAATTTATATGGCAGTCATCAGCTTTACTCTCAACGGCCAGACCCAAACAGTCGATGCTGTCCCGGATATGCCACTGCTTTGGTTGTTGCGCGACACCCTTGCGCTAACCGGCACCAAATATGGTTGCGGCATCGCGCAGTGCGGCGCCTGCACAGTTCATATGGATGGCGCACCGGTGCGCTCGTGTGTGATTCCGATTGCGGGCATAGCGGGCAAGAACATAACGACGATTGAAGGCTTGTCATCACCCGTCGGCCAGTCAGTCCAGCGCGCATGGCTCGAAAGTGATGTGCCCCAGTGTGGCTACTGTCAGTCGGGACAGATCATGTCCGCGACTGCATTGCTCGCACAAAAATCGCAGCCAACTGATGCCGAAATCGATTCTGCCATGAACGGCAACATCTGCCGCTGCGGCACTTACCAAGCCATACGCGAGGCAATCCATCGTGCTGCTGATTATGTTGCTACTAATGAAAAAGATGGAGGTGTTGCGTGAACACAGTACTGCCTTTCAAAATTGATCGTCGCCGGTTTCTCAAAGCCAGCACAATAACTGCTGGCGGTTTTATGCTTGGCACTGCGTGGCTGCCCGACCTGCTCGCGCAGCCTGGTCGTCCGGCTGCACCACTTAGGCCGGATGCCTTTATTCATATTGGAACAGATGATGTCGTTACGCTGATTATTAACAAGCCTGAGGTAGGTCAGGGCACCGAGACTTCTGTTGCTATGTTGCTAGCCGAAGAGCTCGAATGCGACTGGAGCAAGGTTCGTACCGAATTTGCGCCGATCGACGCCGCCTATGGTGCCATGCAGGGTTCAGTCGGTAGTTCAGGTATTCGCACCTCCTTCGATCCTATGCGTCGTACTGGTGCTGCAGCGCGCATGATGCTGATCCAGGCCGCCGCCACGCAGTGGGGGATTGACCCAGTGCGTTGCCGCGCCGAGAACAGCATGGTGATTGATACCGAAACCAATAACTCGCTGAGTTACGGCAGTCTTGCCGAAGCCGCTGCCTTACTTGAAGTGCCAAGTGATATCGTTTTGAAAGACCCAAGCCAATACCGCCTACTTGGCAAGCCAATGCTGCGCCGCGATGCACCAGCAAAGATTAACGGCACCGCTACTTACGGTATCGACATGAATTTGCCCGGTATGGTGTATGCAGTTGTTGCGCGTACACCAGTGCCCGGCGGCACTCTGCTTTCTTTTGACGCAACCGCAAGCAAAGCAGTGCCCGGTGTGCGGGATGTATTCGAAATACCGCAGGGTGTTGTTGTTGTGGCCGACAATACATGGGCTGCTATTTCTGGCCGGCGTGTGCTCGAAATGCAATGGGATGCTGGCGAAAATGCTACGCTTTCTTCAGTGGGCATCAGCCAACGTCTTGCCGAACTTGTTGCACAACCGGGTGTCGTTGCACTTGATGAAGGTGATGCGAACGCAGCCGCAAGCAACACTGCAAAAACTTTTGAAGCCACCTATGAAGTGCCTTACCTCGCGCATGCACCGATGGAGCCGCAGAACTCGGTTGCGCTGGTGACTACTGATTCTTGCGAAATCTGGACCGGTACACAGATGCCTGGTGTTGCGCATCTGACCGCAATCCAAACTAGCGGTCTGCAGCCTGCTCAGGTCAAAATTAATACGCTGTATTCCGGCGGCGGCTTTGGCTCGCGCGGCGGTGGGCCAGTAGTTGCAGAATCAATTGAGGTTGCCAATAAAATGCTCGGTACTCCGGTGAAATTAGTCTGGAGCCGCGAAGACGATATGTTATATGACCGTTATCGTCCGGCATCTGTTGTGCATTTCAAGGCTGGCATCGATGCTACCGGCATGCCGGTAGCGTGGACTGGTCGCGTATCGTGTTCCTCGTTTGCAGGTTTGCGTGATGGTATCGATCGCGAAGCGGTTGCTGGTCTTGCTGAAATCCCTTACGAATTTGCGCATAAGCATTTTGAATATCAGGAGCCCGGCATAAAAGTCGCGACTAACTACTGGCGTTCAGTAGGTCACTCACAAAATACCTTCTTTACCGAGAGCTTTATTGATGAACTGGCGGGGCAGGCTAACAAGGATCCCGTCGCCTTTCGTAGAGAATTACTTGCTAATCAGCCGCGCATGCTCGGTGTACTCAATCTGGCTGCAGAAAAAGCTGGCTGGGACACTCCACTGCCGGCCGGAAGATTTCGCGGGATCGCGGTGGTGAATTGTTTCGGTAGTTACAACGCCCAAGTGGCGGAAATCTCGTTGGAACAAGGCGAAGTGCGCGTTCACCGCGTGATCTGTGCGATCGATTGCGGCACCGTGGTGAATCCTGCAGGCGTAATTCAGCAAGCGCAAAGTGCCATTGTATATGGCCTGAGCGCAGCACTGCGTGGCAGCATCACCTTTGAAAATGGTCGTGTGCAGCAGACCAATTTCCATCAATACGAACCGCTGCGCATGAAAGAAATGCCAGTGGTCGAAGTGCATATGGTTGCAAGTAACGATGTGCCTACCGGTATCGGCGAAATTGCCACTCCCGCAATTGCACCTGCAGTAACCAACGCAATTTTTAGTGCTACCGGCAACCGCATCCGCAAGTTGCCGATCAGCCTCGCACTGGCCACCTGATATTTCTTACCTTTTTCCTGCCCCGGTAATGATGCCGGGGCAGCCCTTTGGTCTGGAGATTACCTAATGAACCTCAACCTGTTTCGGACTTTGTTAGCAACCGGGGTCCTAGCCTTGCTCGCTGCTGTCTCACCTTTTACGTTTAGCGCAGCGGCAGAACCGCCACCACCTGTTGCGGCCAATGCCATTGTCGATGGCCTATACCTTGTGACCGGTGGCGGTGGTGCCAACAGTGTTGCGTTGATTGGTGATGAAGGTGTGCTCGTAGTGGATGCCAAACTGGATGTTGCTTCGGCAGATGCAGAGCTTGCAGTTTTGAAAGGACTGTCATCAAAGCCGGTGCGTTTCCTCATTAACACTCATGTACATCCTGACCACACTGGCGGCAACCTCAGCTACGCAAATCAAGGCGCGACGATTATTGCCCACGAAGATGTACGCACCATTCTGTCAGCCGGCCAGCGCGGCGGTCCGCCCGAACCTATTGCAACCTGGCCAGTGCTGACGTTCGCCAACGGCGGCGGCATAACACTGAATTTTAACGGTGAAACCGTTCATATCGTCCACATGCCAGCAGCACATACCGCCGACAACAGCATGGTTTATTTTGTGAATTCCAACGTGTATCAGCTAGGCGACCTCTACAGTGCGAGCCGTTATCCCGTGCTTGCTGGTGGTACATTGCAGGGTTTTAATGATGCGATTGATCTTGTGCTCGCCGAAGCTAACGCTGATGCGAAATTTATCCCTGGCAATGGCCCTGTGGTTGGTCGCGCAGAAGTTGTTGCCTATAAGGAAATGCTAGCGCAGGTCTACAGTAATATTGAACAGCTTGTGAAAGAAGGCAAGACACTCGAAGAAGTTGTAGCAGCGAAACCGACTGCAGAGTTTGATGCTGTCTGGGGTTCACCTGAACGACTGTTGCCGGCTGTATATGCACAGTTGAAGGGTGAATAATAATTTCTCTCTTGGCATTCAAAAGCACTGGACGCAAAACTTGCTCGCCGGGGAGTTGTGTCCAGAAAGCTGGGGCTATTGAGTAACCGTAATCGTGAAAGGAATGCTGTTGTAGTGCACTAAGGTCTTTTGTTCAGAAATAGTGGCATACCCAACATAGACAGCGACCTTAATGCCAGCAGCCAAAGCCCCCGAATAGATCGGAATTTTTAACTCCCCTGCTAACGAAGATACCGTGAACGCAGGAACCAAGCGGTCTATCGAGCCTTGCCAAAACGTCCAATTTCCAAGCCGTCCGAGGCTTCTAAAGGTTGGAACCCCGCCTTCAATTGTTTGTGCTACGACATAGATATTTGCCGGCAAACCTCTATCTGCCCCCTGTGGAATTACCGTAGCATTTATGTTTATAGCGTCTAAACTGTTAAAAAATTGACTCTGCGTTAACCCCAGATTGGCAGAAGCACCTAAGGTAAAAACTGCACTGCTGGTGCTATTTTGGCTGGTGGTAATCCCCGTCAGCAGTTGCTCTTGAACATGCTTTATCGACGTGAGTTCTGCTATTTTCTGCAGTCTAAATCCAATACCAGCACCTGCTGAGAATTTGGGGGCACCCACGGCATCAATCAGCGATGTCCAAGGAGTTGGCAATTTAGCCTGTGCACCTAAACTTAGTATTACCCCCAATATTCCTTCTAATCCAACTACTTCGTCACACGCAACCCCAAAGGTGTTTAATTGGTAAAGGCCTGGTGAAAATAGACGGCCATCAATAACTGAACTTTCAAGTAGCTTGATATTTCCGCAACTGGGGAGCAAAGGCTGGGCTTGAACACTGGATCCTGAAAATATTGCGATTAAAAATAGTGTAAGCAGTAATTCTGGAACTGATTTAGTTAACATCATGCCTGCTTTCGCCTGTATTGATTCAACAAATCTGGACACCAAATTAGATTGTAGTCTAACCGTTCACATAAATTACAAGTCTTTTTAAGGTGCAGGATCTTCTTCAAGGATTGCTGTTATTTCAGAGGTCGGATTTCCAAGAAAAAATACTTCTTCCTCCGATGAGTAATATCCCCAGGCATTACTGCCATCAGGAGCGAACAACACATTTAGAAATTCACCGCATTCATGTGGCTTACACACAGACCCGAAAGTATAGGAGGCGCCATCGCTGAGTTTGATCGATTTGTTTGGCGAAGCAACACCATCAAGGGTTTGGGAAAATGTTTGTAACCAACTATCCACCCGATTATCAGAGCTTATCATTTTGTCCCACGAAGCCTTGTAGTTGGGCACATCCATCAAATCAAACAGGTATGGATCTTCCAAATCAAACAAGTCTGGATCTTCTGAGCCAGCCAATACAGTTGCCACTAAAAGTTGAGTGAGCAGTACAAACCATAGTTTCTTTGCATTCATTTGGTATTCCTTAACTTATAAGTGGTGCCCAACTCACCAATCTAATTAGATTGATGTGTCCTGCCGCTTGAAGAATTCCCTTTTAATCGAGCCACAGGAGAAAAATTCTCCTGCGGCTGATCTGTAAATAAACTACTGTGTTGAACCTATTAGCTGCAGCGCCTTAAAACTGCATGCGTAATCCAGCCTTATACATCCTGCCGACAGGATCGAACTGCACGTTGTTACCGCTGCCGTTGGCGCCTGGGGTCCGCGGAGGATCGTTGTCAGCGATGTTGTTGATCGCAGCGTAGGCAACAAAACTGCCGTCAGTTGCGCGCGAAAAGTCGTACTGGCCAACAAGGTCGAAGTACCAGGCATCAGGCACGCTGTTGCTATTGCTGCTGTTACCGAGTGCAATGTTGTAGCCCGCCTGTTCAGGTCCGATGAATGCCGCATTGTAAATACCATCGGGAATGTAGCGACTGTGGAACGACAGCTGCACCGGGCCATTGGTCCAGTTCATCAGACCGTCTAGTGTGTAATCGGGAATGCCGGGAATGGTGCCCCCACGCAGACCGGTCTGGCCGGCGCGGTCGATAGGACCAGCCGAATCAACAGTGATCAGATTTTTGACGTAGGTCGCAAGCAGACGAAAGTTCAGATCACCAAGATTATCGAGCGGCTGGCGATAACTGAACTCAAGGTCGTAGCCTTTGGTCAGGAGTTTGTCGACGTTCTGGCGTGAATCGTCGATCTGCGTGATGAAGCCGGCAGCGTCACGAGTGATCAGCGAGCAGAACTCACGGGCACCTTCAAAGCAGCGAGTCGCGATGGTCTGCGCGCCTAACACACCAATAGAGTCCTGGATCTCGATGCTGTAATAATCCACTGACATTTGCATGCGGCCAATAATGCCGTCGATGTCGGGCTGCACTACAAAGCCGAAGGTTGTAGTGTCGGCAACTTCGGGTACGAGTACGGCATTGGAACCTGAAGTTACCACCGGGTTACCTTGTGCACCGCCTTTGGCAGGATCGTTCAAAATACCGAAGCCAGTGGTCTTGGGTCCATAAAGTTCGCTGAGGTTGGGTGCACGTATGTCACGCGATTTTGTTGCGCGAAAACGTAATGAATCTACCGGCTGCCATACAGTCCCTATTTTCCAGGTCGTGGCGCTGACATCCGAAGTCTTGCCAAGGCCAGATCTATCGTAGAACGTGCGCCGCGCTGCGGCGTTGAGTTCGAGACTCTTCGCAAATGCGAGGTTACTGGCAAGCGGTACGATGGTTTCAAGATAGCCTTCTGTTACTTCGATTTGACCACCTATTAATGAAGCATTGTTGGTTACAAATCCTAGGCTGCGTGAGGTGGCATCGGCTTCGCCTTCGATCTCGTCGCTGCGGTATTCAAGGCCACCGACTACAGACACTGGTCCTGCCCAAGTGTCGAATACTTCACCCTGGAGATTGCCCGAAAGCACTTGCTGGGTCGTAACATTGGTCTGCGTAGAAGTACCCAGCACATAGGCTGCGGCTGCCGATGAACCCTGGCTGCCGAATGGATTTAATGGCACGCAGGCCGCATCATCATTGGTTGTAATTGCATCTGCATTTACTGAGCAAACGATTTGTCCGGCAGTGTTTTTGACTGCATTTAATGCGCGTGTGACTCGTTGCGTAATGCCCAAACCAGTAGCAGTCGAAATGAAATCGTTATGGCCGTACTGGTAGTAAGTATCCCAGGCCCAGCCATCAGCAAGTTCGCCATTAAGCGCAGCTACAGCACGGAAAGCTTCATTTTTTGACTTGACAGGTGGCGCGCCAAATTCGTTGAAGTTGCGGCCGAGGGTGAATGACTGCAAATTGTTTGCCACCATGATTTTGTTGATGTCGAGCGCAGGATTGCTTGAAGCCGGAATGAAGGGGTTGCCACGCGCGATCGAGTACGCGGTATTGAGCAACTGCCGCGCGGCAGATTCGCCTTCTACATGTCCGTAGGAGACGTCAAGCTTGCCCGTGATCGTGTCGGTGAAATCGAATTTTGTGCGTGTATAAAGCGTATATTGCTCGGTAGGCGCACGAATAGGTAATGGAAAATAGCCCTGGTTATTCTTGTTTTCACCGCCAATCATAAAGAGTGTATTGACTTGGCTACCATATACAAACGGTCGTGGCGCGCCATCAGCGTTGAACGAAATACCTTTCAGCTGCGCTGGCGCATTGATGACACCGGTATCCGAAATTGTTGAGGGTCTGATATCACGCAGGATATTGTTGGCTGGCAAACCGGAAGCTAGGTTCGGCCTGCCGAAGTTCAGCCATTCTTCTGCGCACCAGTCGCGCTCTGTGCAATAACCTATACCTTCATTTTGCTCATACTCCAGCCCGCCTACGAAATGGCCGCGTCCTTTCCATAGGCTAAAGCCACCCGCAACTTTGCCAGTATAACTAGTGTTATCACTGTATTTTGTCTGACCGTATTCAACCGCGGTGCGTATGCCTTCCAGATTTTCATTGAGGATAAAATTCACCACACCAGCTACTGCATCCGAACCATAGGCTGCAGAGGCGCCACCTGTTACCACTTCGGCACGTTCTAGCAGAATACTTGGGATCATGTTGGTATCGACTGTGCCGGCTGTTGTGGAAGGCACGAAGCGTTTGCCATCAACGAGTACTAGTGTACGCACGGCACCGAGACCGCGCAGATCGAGAATGCGACCACCAACATAACCATTGCTTGCGCCAGTGGCGGGTGTATTTGTAGCACGAAATGACGGTAGTTCATTGAGCATGTCGCCAATGTTGGTGGAGGCGCGCTGCTCCAGGCGGTCAGCACCCATCACACTGACGGGAGTTGATGCGGTCATGCCGTCACGCACAATGCGCGAACCGGTCACCACCACAGTATCAATGGCTGCCCCAGCCGGTGGCGTTTGCGCCACTGCAGCGCCTGCGGCAGTACTTGCCACAGCGAGTGCGATACGGATTGAACGTGCTAAAAGTGTAGAGTTGTTTTGGTTATTGATTTTATTTTCCCTTATCTTGTGCATTTGCTACCTCTTTTTTATATTTGTTGAAACGAACTGAATCTCAAAGATATAGAAAATAACAAAGAGTCGCTATCCCTTAAATAAGTGAGTTCGTTTAACGGGAAGCTTTGGCTTTCTGCGCTTCAAGGAACTCGTAGGTCAGCTCTTTGCAGCCATGGTTTTCATACGGCACGTCGGCCACCAACAGAGTATCGCTGCCCTTGTACTCATTGGTGAAATACACCGGATCGGTGGCAGTGTAGCTGCGGTTGAGCGTCATTTTCCCGGTATCGACCGAGAAGCGTTCCACCACATGCAATTGGTCGCTGTTGCGCAACGGGGGCACGATAACCCCCGGCTTGAAGCCAATGGTGTCGACCACCAGCACATCACCTTCCCAGTGGCCTATCGAATGGCCTGTTGGGCTAGCCTCGATGCTGGCAGGGTGTGCATTCATGTTCATGTGGATTACGCGCTCATAGCTGACGAGGCCGTAGTTGATGACGATGCGATCCTTCTCTTGCACCAGGCGGTTGACCGGACCGTCGTGTACCCAGTCAAGAATGATGCTGGTAGGTTCGCAGCGCAGGCGAGGGTTGTCGGTGGGGCTCCACATCTGGAATTTTTCCGACTCTTCCTTGCCGCGTGCAGTCAAGTCTACCGGCTTTGCATCCCAGCCAGCCGACGGAATCTGGTCGGGGGAGATCGTGCCGGCTTCAATGCCGGCCTTCATGCTCTTAGGCACCAACCCCACGCTGCGGTTAGCGCTTGGCGGCACCGCAATCACGTACTGCTCCTGTGCCCAGTCACCCGCCAGGTTCGGCTCGCCGCTGGGCAGACGCAGCGGGCGGTTGCTGATGTTAAGGCCTGAATGTTCGATCTGGTCGTTACGGTTCAGTTCGGCGGCATCACCGATCGTTATGTCTTCTAGATAACACGAGCCCGGATCCTGCCGATGCATGAAACCAAGGATGGTGGCACGCGCACCGGGTACGAACATTTCCTTGCTCCAGCCCGAGCGGCGCATCAGCGTGGCGGCGCGCATTTCGCAACGCATGGCAATGGTGCCACCGCCTGGTTGGTCAGCCTCGAGATAGAGATAGGAGTGCGGATTGACGAAATCGATACTCTTAATGATGCCGGTGATTTCCGCATTCTTGCTGCGATCGAACAGGCCGAAACCGTGGTGGGCAAAGGCGCTGGACGAAAACCCGAGAGCGGCAATACTGGCCGCGGTGAGCAGAGGTGCAATGGCGCGTTGCAGCGAATGAACGATACGAAGACGAAAAATGAGCTTCACGGTGGTGTACCTCGCAGGTGCAGTCAATGGAAAATAGGTGTCAGAGTCACATCTATTGCGAACGCGACTCTGACAAGGCGTTGCGTTATTTCGAGCGCGGCAGATGCACAGACATCAGCGTCACTTCGCCTTCGATCTTGCTGAACCAGTGCGGCACACCTTCTGGCACAAGCAGGAAGTCGCCCGCAGCCAATTTGGTTTCAACGCCGCGTTCAATACCAGAGCCGCTCCAGTTGACGCCAGTCTGCTTACCATCCAGCAGCGTGCCGCCGGTGACCATGGTGGCGCCGCCTTTCACTACATAGAACAGCTCAGCTTCGGTGTCGTGCACCGATGCGCTTTGCGGCACGTTAACACGATGCTCCATGTTGACGTTGTAGGGCGCCAACTGCATGAAGCTCTGGAAGCCGTTCTTGTCGGTTGGCTGTTTGTCAACGATGGCGGCCAGATCGGCTGCGGTGACTACAATGCCTTTGGTGGGCGTAGTTTGCTCTGGTACGACTGGCTGCTGGGCCAGTACTGTTGAGACCAGCAGCGTCGAAAGAAAAGTGAACGAAAATGTCTTTGATATTATTGTTGTCATGGATAGATCCCCTCCGTGTATTACTAACAATGGTTTATGGAAGCCCGATTCTGAGTCAAAACGAACTGAATTTCAAAGATATAGAAAATAACAAAGAGTCGCTATTCATCAACTAAGGAAATTCATTTGAAAAACGGTCTAATTCATTGTTCCGGAAAATATATACCTTAGATGTATGCACTAATGCAATCAGGCGCATACACGCTACTGCGAGCAAATACAGTCAGTAGTCCGGAACTATTAACGTTAATTAACCGTTGTCTAACAGTCGACACCATATGCATACCACTCCCACTCCCGATAATCACCCCCTCTCATTGAAGAGAGCAAATCGGAGAAACCTATGTCCACCATTACCCTGCAAGTGCTTCATATTCGCCTCAAGCCACTGATACTGGCTTTGGCCTTCATCGATACCACCGCCGCCATCGCCGCCGATAACTCCCCTAATACCAGTAGCAATGTTGAAGAAATAGTCGTCGTAGGCCAGGGTATGGGCAGTCTGCGCCTGAATGCTGCCAATGGCGCCGGCTCGCGCCTTGGGCTGAGCGCCCTCAATACCCCCGCCAGTGTTGATCTGGTGACCCGCACCGAAATCCTCACCAAGGGTGACTACAACAGTATCGATAGCATCACCCGCACCGCTGGTATATCCACCACGTCCAACAATGGCAACGGTGGCATGGAGGTGTCGAGCCGAGGTTTTACCGGTCACAACACCACCATCAATACCTATGACGGAGTGCGTCTTTATATTGTTGCCGGCACCGTCACCTTCCCGGCCGACTCTTGGACACTGGACCGTATTGAAGTACTTCGTGGCGCCGGCTCCGTCATCAACGGCATGGGCGCCTTAGCCACCACAATTAACTACGTGCCGCGCAAGGCGGTGATCGGGGCGAAAAGCTTTGATGCAATGGCTGCCGTGGGCAGCTTCGGCATGAGCAGGATCGCGACCGGCGGGAATGTGGCAATCAACGACCAACTGGCCGGCCGCCTCGATGTGGCTGTGACCGACAAGGACGGTTATGTCGACAATGGCGATGATCGGCGCAAAGTAGCTGCCGCCAGTCTGTTGTGGCAGCCGACCAATGACTTCAGCATGCGCTTTAGCGTGGACTTCGCCAACCTCGACCCATCCACCTACTTCGGCACCCCGCACATCAATGGCCAGACTAACGACAGTCTGCGCCAGCAGAACTACAACTTTGCTGACGCTACCATCCACTACAAGGATCTGTGGAGCCGCGTGCATACCGAATGGCGCATCAGCGACAACGTCACCTTCCGCAACGACACATTTGCCATCAAGGACCGCCGCGAATGGCAGAATCTGGAAGAGTACTACGACGCCGGCCGTGGCAAACTCGACCGCATGAGTTATCTAGGCATCGTGCATGACCAAAAACAGGTTGGCAGCCGTGGCGACTTTCTGATCACTGGCAACCTAGGCGATCTAGATAACCGCTTCACGATCGGCGCCGAGATCAACGAAGCTGAACTCGACTATTTCAACAACTTTAATACCGGCGGCTTCGATGTGTTGCAAACCACGCCGGTATTCGGCGCACCGCCGTTGTATCGCCCTGCTTCCGCCTTCACGCAGCTCGATTACAGTACCGAAGCTTCGCAATACGGCTTCTTCTTCGACGATATGCTGCGGTTGAATGACCAACTGAGTCTGGTGCTCGGTGGCCGCTACGATGCCTTCGACTTCGATCGTGTCAACCATCCGCAGATCACTGGTCGCCGTGGAGCGCAGTTCGATGCAGCCTTCGACAAGTTCACCTGGCGCGCCGGTCTCGTGTACGAAGTCAGCGACAACTTCAGTGTCTATGCGCAAACCAGCACGGCAGCCGATCCGGTCACTTCGCCGATCTCGATCAACCTTGCCAACGCAGACTACAAACTGAGCGAAGGCCGCCAGTATGAAGTGGGCATGAAGCAGCAGTTCATGAACGGCAAGGGCGAATACACGCTGGCATACTTTGATATCAAGAAAGAGAATATGGTGACGCGCGTACCAGGCACCACCATTAATGCGCAGATCGGCCAGCAGAGCTCCGACGGTATTGAAGCCACCTTCCGCTTTAATCCACTCGAACAACTGAGTATCGATTTCAACGCCGCTTTTATCAACTCCGAGTACGACAAGTACTACGCCGGAGCCGTCTCACTGGCGGGCAACACCCCAGCTGCCGTGCCGGAAACGACAGCTAACCTATGGGTGAACTATGCACCCATCAGAAAACTGCAAATGGGCGCCGGTGTTCGCTTTGTCGACGACCGTTACACCAGCGATACCAACACCGCCACGCTGCCCGCCTACACGGTGCTCGATGCCTCGCTGAGCTGGTTGCTGGACGACACCACCACCGTCACCATGCGAGCCCGTAATCTCACCGACGAACAAGACTATGTGCAATCCGAGTACGTCACCGACCAGTGGGTGTACGCCGAACCACGTGCGTTTGAAATGAGCGTTCGCTACTCCTTCTGAGCAGGACTGCCTCATGTTGAAGAAAGTGAAGAGATTGCTCTATCTATTCCATCGCTGGTTGGGAGTGGCGCTGTGCGTGTGGTTTGCGCTGCTGTTCGCCAGCGGCATCATCATGATGTATGTAGAATATCCCGAACTCACGGAAGACGAGCGGCTGTGGCAAATGGATGAATTGAACGCCACAGCAGTTCACCTTGCCGTCTCTGATGCCGCGCGCATCGCGAGCGCTACCGAATTCAGTTCCATAAAACTTGTAAACATAGTCGGCCGGCCGGCGTATCAATTGACAGATCCAAACGGAAATCTTCACACAGTGTTTGCCGACGATGGTTCTGTGTTTGAAGGTCTGCAGCCAGACAGCGCACTGAGAGCAGCGCGTTACTCGGGCTTTGCTGACCCCGACAGCACACCCCGCTACGACGCTCTGATCGATATCGACCAATGGACGGTGTCGTCGGTTCTCGATGCCAGCCGTCCCTTGCATCGCGTTGCGCTCGATGACGATGCCGGCACCGTGCTGTACATCTCCGATACCAATGGCCTGATCGTACGCGACAGTAACCGCGTTGAGCGTTTCTGGAACTGGCTCGGCTCCACCATCCACTGGATCTATCCGTGGCAGTTTCGCCAGCATGTGAGCCTGTGGACCGATGTACTCACCTATTTGTCGCTGGCAGGGGTGTTCTCGGTAGTGAGCGGTGCTGTTGTCGGCTGGTGGCGGCTGCGGCTGAAAAAGCGTTATAGCAGCGGTAGCTTCACGCCCTATATCGGTTGGCAGAAATGGCACCATGTGATGGGGCTTGGTTGTTTGCTGTTTATAAGCACATGGATTTTTAGTGGCCTGATGTCGATGTTCCCGTGGGGCGTCTTTGACAATGCCACCAGTGTTGATGACCAGCTGGCCCGCTACTACGGTGGCCCTTTGGATCAACTCGACAGCTTCCCTGCGCTTAACAGTGCGCTGCTACAGTCAGGGGATGAGGTTAAGGAAGTGGAGTGGCGCCGTATCGGCGATGTGCGTTATTTGGTGCTGAGTCGCTCATCCACCGACAAGCGGGTGGTAATGCCCAACGGCAATGGCGATGCACTGCATGCGCTGATCATTCATGCGATTTCAGCGCTCCAGCCACAGGCTCGCATCCAACAGCAGCGCGGGATCACGCAGTACGACAGCTGGTATTACTCCCATCACAACCGCTACCGCCCGTTGCCGGCACTCGAAGTACGCTTCGACGATACCGAACAGAGCTGGTACCACATCGATCTCACCACCGGCGTTGTCGTGCAGCGCCTTACCCGTATCGACCGCTGGGCGCGCTGGCTCTACAACGGCCTGCACAGCTTCGACTTCGCTCCGCTATTCCAGTTGCGGCCGTTGTGGGATGCCACATTGATCCTGCTGCTGTTGTGCGGCTTTGTGTTTTCGATCTCAGCAGTGGTGATAGGCTGGCGACGAGTGAGAGCCTGAGCCTCAATCACCACGGCAAACGTTCACCACTATATGCGACAAAAGAAGCACTATCATCAAGCCGCAAACTATCCAACACCTGCAACATTTCACTGGCTGCTTGCATTGCTGGTCGGCCAATTTCTGCGCCACGAAATGGCTGCGACAAGTCTGAATTCACAGTGCCTGGATGTAGTGCAACGATCACGCTATTTGGCTGGCTACGTTTGAGTTCTATCGCGGCGGTTTTGATCAACATATTTAGAGCTGCTTTCGACGCCCGATAGCTATACCAGCCACCGAGGCGATTATCTTCAATGCTACCGACTTTGGCCGATAGTAGTGCCAGTACGCCACGTTTTTTATCGAGTAGTTTGGAGAAATGCCTTAACACAATGGCGGGACCAAAAGTATTGACCATGAAGGTCGCTTGAATTTGTGAAAAATGTAAGTCGCCTAATTTTTTTTCAGGCATAAAATCCTTACTATGCAAGATCCCCGCAGCATGAATAATTAAATGAAACGGTCCCATTTCTTGTAGCACTTGTGCAGCTGAAGCAATGCTCTTTTCATCTGTTAAGTCAATCGATGGTGAAGAGTTTCTATGTAACGCAACAACAGAATGACAACGCGGATCATCTCGCAGTTGGGTAACAAAAGCAGCACCGATAGCACCCGAAGCGCCGATCACGCAAGCTCGAAAATTATCTGGAAAAGAAAGCAGCATAATGTCCTCTTGGTAAAGTCAACAACACCTAGTTTGGCTCAAAGTCAGCCTTGCTTCCACAAACTGGTATCTTGTAGTTCGCGCCAATCGATGAGGCGTTTCTGGTAGGAATAAACAGCTTCGATCTCCACTCCTACAATTTTTGTCTGCGGGAATTCTGGTTGCAGCACTTTACAGACCAAGAAATTTTTGTGTTTTTCTGTGATTTGTAGGTAGTCCATTTTGTCAAAAATAATTTTTTAGGATTACGTCAGTTGATGGCTTACTTCGCCCATTGTCCAGCCGATTAATGGAAATTAAAGAGTCTCCAGATTGTTTCGATAAAACATCGCTTGCTGTTTGAATGCTTGCGTCGAATCAGGCGTCATTTTACGTAGTTGTGGGTACACCATTCCTATACGTGGATTATTGGATAGCGTGCTTACATTACGGGCAAAAAAATCCCAGTACAAAGAATTGAATGGACAAGCGTTTTCGCCCACCCGTGATTTTTTGTCGTAATGGCAGCCCTTACAATAATCACTCATACGATCGATATACGCTGCGCTCGACACATACGGCTTGGTCGCCAGCAAGCCACCATCGGCATACTGACTCATACCCAAGGTGTTGGGCAATTCTACCCACTCGAAAGCGTCGATATAAACGCCGAGATACCATTCATGCACACGCTGGGGATGAAGCCCTGCCAGTAAAGAGAAATTTCCTATCACCATCAAACGTTGGATATGGTGCGCATGAGCGTGCTCTAAAGATTGGCTAATCGCGTGGGCCATGCAGCGCATCTTGGTTTTACCTGTCCAGAACCAGGTCGGTAATTCACTTTGATGGTTAAACACATTTTTTTGCGCATAAGCCGGCATATGGTGCCAGTACACGCCACGGATATATTCGCGCCATCCGATGATTTGACGGATATAGCCCTCGACTGCGCTCAAGGGCGCAGCGCCTTGATGAAACGCTGCCTCTACTCGCTGCACCACTTCGCATGGATTGAGCATCTTGGTATTCAGCGCAAACGATAATAAGGAATGAAATAGCCGCCAGGCCTTGCTACTCATCGCATCTTGAAATTCGCCGAAGTGTGGCAAGGAGTGAGTGACGAAAGCATCGAGTTGCAGTAAGGCTTCTTGCCGGTTTAGTGGTCAGCAAAAATTGTCCGCTTTGGGCTCACCAAAACTCTTGATTCCGGCCGCTTTTATGCTGTTCCAGAGCGCATTGTGATCATGTTTGGGGCGAATGTCGGTAGGCTCCCCAGGCAAGCCGGGCCAGGCTTTGCGATTATCGTGATCATAGTTCCACTCCCCACCCAGTGGCTTGTTATCCACATCCATTAACACTTGATGCTTGACCCGCATCTGGCGATAAAAGTGTTCCATCAGCCATTTTTTGCTGCCATGAAAAATCTGCCCAACTTCGGCTTGTGAGGTATAAAAATGTTCTGAATCGACCATCCGGCATGGCACACCACAAGCGTCAGAAAAGTCATGTAATTGCTGGTCAAGACGCCATTCATCTGGCGCTTGGTATTCAATCTCCCTGATCTGATATTGCGCAGCTAGCCAGGTTAAATTCGTCGTTATCGAATGCGTATTTTCCGGATCATCAATATGCAAATAATGCAGCCGATGTCCATCTTCACGCAATTGCCGCGCCAAATCGCGCATTCCGGCAAAAATAGCGATGATTTTTTGTGCATGATGCAGCACATAATCGGTCTCTTGACGTACTTCCATCATCACGTACATGACATTATCGTGTTGATGTGCAAACCAGCTATGCGCAGGATTTAGCTGATCACCCAATATCAAACGTAGGCTTGTTGTTTTAAAAGGTGAAGTTTGATTTTTAGCCTGCATGTCTGTTTCACTCTGTTTACGCTTGATGCATTAGTGTTAAATCAATGCTTAATCAAATTTGCCAACGCGCTCGCCAAATCAGGGTAGTGAAAATGAAATCCGCGCGTTAATAAACGCGTTGGCAGCACGCGCTGCCCACCCAATAACAAATCCGAACGCTCACCCATAGTCAACCGCAAGAGCCAAGCGGGGGCAACGAAGAGCGCTGGTCTATGTACTGCGCGACTTAAACTGCGGGTAAAGTCGGCATTCGTGACTGGTTGTGGTGCCGTCAGATTATAGGAGCCAGTGGCAGATGTATCGTCTAGCAAAGTCAATACGGCGTTCAGATAATCTTCGCAATGTATCCAGCTCATCCATTGCCGGCCATCGCCCAAACGACTTCCCAAAGCACACTGAAACGGGAGCAGCATTTTTTTTAAAAGACCACCGTGATTATCTAACACCAAACCGGTACGCACTATGACGCAACGCACAGCCATTTCGGTAACGGCTTGCGCTGCTTTTTCCCAGGCAAGACATAAAGAAGCAGAAAAATCGTGACCAGAATTGCTCTCTTCATTCAAATTTTGATCAGCAACTATGCCGTAATAACCGACTGCAGATCCGCTGATTAACACTTGTGGTTGATGGTTTGTCTGTGCAATTTTTTTTACTAATTTTTCAGTCACAGCTACACGGCTATCGAGCAATACCTGTTGACGTTTTTTCGTCCATCTAGCATCGACGATAGGTTCACCCGCCAGATTGATTAACGCATCAAACTTTAGCTCGGGGGTCCAATGATCGAGACTTGCCATCGCGTTTACGCCAGTGCCACAAAGTTTGGGCACAGATTGAGGGCGACGACTTAGAACCGTCACGCTATCGCCGCGCGCACTTAGTGCTGCACATAACCGACGACCAATTAAACCAGTACCGCCTGTAATAAGTACGTGCATATTGAGACCAAGTTAGAGTTGTTTTAGCGTACTTCAGATTTGTTCGAATTCGAATTAAAAATTTGAAAAGAATTAACCTCGCTGGAGTGCCGATGGTCCTATACATAATAGATCACTTAATGCGATAGGGTTTTTCCTTAAAACTGCTTAGCGCAGCAATATCGTACTTGCTGCCTTGATAAGTGAACGGCTGCGTGATTGAGCCTGGGATGGAGGATTGCATAGAAATTAATTACTAAATTTATTACTTCACTTTAGTACAAATTATTCCTACTGCAAGCAAGTTGTCGCTGTTCAACTATTGCTCCACTTGCTGGATTCATGAATATTTCTGGTATCAGTAATATTTTGCACAATTGCTCCTGTCATCGCCAGCAAAGAGCACGAGTATTGCAGCAGGTCAGGACAGGCCTGCTGCAATATTTCGGTTGCGGGGTTATTGGATATCGAAACGATCAAGGTTCATCACCTTGGTCCATGCCTCGACAAAGTCATGAGTAAACTTCTCACTGGCATCGCCGGCTGCATAGACTTCTGCAATCGAGCGCAGCTCGGAGTTGGAGCCGAAGATTAAATCAACGGGGGTGGCCGTCCACTTTAGTTGGCCATTATTGCGATCACGTCCTTCGTAGATGCCTTCTGCTGAAGCTGACTTCGACCACTGTGTCGACATATCAAGCAGGTTCACGAAGAACTCATTACTCAAGCTGCCAGGTTGAGCGGTCAACACCCCATGGGCAGATTGGTCGGCATTAGCATTCAGTACGCGCATACCTCCCACCAACACGGTCATTTCCGGTACGGTCAATGTCAACAGGGTGGCCTTGTCGACCAGTAACTCTGCCGGCGATCTGCGGTTGCCTGGGCCGTAATAATTGCGGAAACCATCCGCAGTCGGTTCCAGCACCGCAAACGACTGCACATCGGTCTGCTCTTGCAGAGCGTCGGTACGTCCAGCTGTAAACGGCACTTGCACGTCGATTCCAGCATTCTTTGCGGCTTGTTCAATCGCAGTACCACCACCCAGTACAATCAAGTCAGCCAGTGATATTTGCTTGCCACCTGTTTGTGCGCTATTGAAGTCTTGTTGAACTAATTGCAGAAGACCCAACACCTTCTCTAGTTCTGTCGGATTGTTGGCGACCCACTCTCTCTGTGGAGCCAGCTGGATACGTGCTCCGTTGGCACCGCCGCGTAAGTCAGTGCCCCGAAACGAAGAGGCGGAGGCCCATGCTGTTCTGACCAGCTCAGGTACGCTCAGACCCGTAGCAAGCACTGCAGACTTGAGTTCAACGATGTCGCTGGCATCAACCAACGGGTGATCGACTGCCGGCACTGGATCCTGCCAAATCAGCTCTTCAGCCGGCACTTCATTGCCGAGGTAACGTGAACGCGGGCCCATGTCGCGATGTGTCAGCTTGAACCACGCTCTGGCAAAAGCATCGGCAAACTCTTCCGGGTTATCTAGCCAGCGTGAAGTAATTTCGCGATAAGCTGGGTCCATTTTCAATGCTAGGTCGGTAGTAAACATGATCGGTGCATGACGCAGGGAAGCATCGTGTGCATCGGGTACCAGATTTGCGGCAGCCCCAGCGGCTGGAATCCATTGAGTCGCACCGGCCGGGCTCGTTGTTTGCACCCACTCATAACCGTAGAGGTTTTGCAGATAGCTGTGGGTCCATGCAGTTGGGTTGACGGTCCAGGCGCCTTCCAGGCCGCTGGTGATAGTGTCAGCGCCATTGCCGCTACCACAAGTGTTTTTCCAGCCTTGACCCTGCTCTTCAAGAGGGGCTGCAGCGGGTTCAGGGCCCACACAACCAGTAGGAGCAGCAGCCCCGTGGGCCTTGCCGAACGTATGACCACCCGCAATCAGTGCCACCGTTTCTTCATCACTCATCGCCATACGACCAAAAGTTTCGCGAATATCCTGCGCGGCGGCAAGCGGATCTGAGTTGCCATTCGGCCCTTGAGGATTCACGTAAATGAGGCCCATCTGCACTGCAGCCAGTGGCTTTTCTAGTTGTCGGTCACCGCTGTAGCGCTCATCAGCGAGAAACTCGGTTTCAGGGCCCCAGTAAACGAGTTCAGGCTCCCAGTCATCCTGACGACCTCCGGCAAAGCCGAAGGTTTTGAATCCCATGGATTCCAAGGCAACATTACCTGTAAGCACCATCAGGTCGGCCCATGAAATCTTGTGGCCGTATTTCTGTTTGATGGGCCACAACAAGCGACGTGCTTTGTCGAGGTTGGCATTATCGGGCCAACTGTTGAGCGGTTCGAAGCGTTGTTGACCGCCAGCTGCTCCGCCGCGACCATCAGTCACGCGGTAGGTGCCGGCGCTATGCCATGCCATGCGAATAAAGAACGGCCCATAGTGACCATAGTCGGCTGGCCACCAAGCTTGCGATGTCGTCATTAGAGTCTGGATCTCCGCCTTCAAGGTGGCAAGATCAAGCGTTGCAAATTCTTCAGTGTAATTGAAGTCGGCGCCAAGCGGGTTTGACTCTATTGCCTGCTGGCGAAGCGGTGCAAGGTTCAGTTGCTCCGGCCACCAGAACTGGTTTGACTTGGGAACTTCCTGAGCAAAAGCAGGGGCTGTAAGCGCGATGTGAGCTATCGCGACTGTTAAAGCGGTAAGTATTGGGAGTGCTAGTGCACGCATTGAATTTTCCTCTTGGTTTAGCAGCGTTGTTATTGCCAATGCATACTAAACGATCAATGCATAATCCATGATTGGACATATCTATGGGGGTGATTGATAGCTTCTATCGGTCGAACTTATGCAGTAGCGTCGCTTGGGCTGCGCGCCGTAGCAATTGCATATTGCAGGTGGTGAGTAAGCAGTTATAGATGTCGATGCATCAGCAGACAGTCAGTCTGGCGTCGGATCGTCGGGGGGCTGTATTATGTTTCCCTAGCAGATATGGTTTCTGTAATCGGGCTTGTTCAGTTGCAAATGCTGGCTAGTCTCACGGTAGGCTTTACTGGGCCGATCTGGCCCTCCAACCCTTCATAATTTATAGGAAAAAAATAATGGCTTCGTTAGATTCTATTCTGGGCGGTCAAGTTGGAAGCATCGCATTCCTAAAAGTTTTGGCGGAAAATAGCTTTGATTCTGTTTTGGTCACTGATGCCACTCCTAAAGGAAATATCATTTACGCGAACAAGGCGTTCAAGAAATTGACTGGGCATGATCCAGACTCTGTGATCGGAAAAACTCCCCGAATCCTTCAGGGTGCCGGAACCGACAAGAAGGTTATCGAGAGGCTCGCCAGTGCTTTGAAGTCAGGCGGTCGTTTTGAAGGCAAGGCGATTAATTACAAGAAAGACGGAACCCCGTTCATCATGTTCTGGCGGGTTTTGCCAATTAAGGTGGGCAAGAAAATAATCGCGTGGGTGGCAATTCAGCGTGAAGGGTCTGTGGTTTAGTGGAGATTTCTTATATGTACTTGCAGGAAAGTAAAGTCATTACAGTAAAAAAATATATCAGTGGTCTGCTAATTCTTGTCGGAAACTCGCTAACAGCGATTGGTTGCGTTGGCTTGGTGCTTACTTTGAGCGGACTGATCCAGGCAGAGTTCTTTGCGATCGGGATTTCGTCGGGAGTGCGAGTAATCGCGTCGGTCGCGGTATCCGGTTGTCTGTTGAGTGCTATCGGTTATGGCATGGTTGAGTATTTTGAAAAGTAATAGTTAATACATTAGGAGGGTTACATGTTTAAAAAATCTGATTATTTTATTCTGTTGGCGGTGATGATTTCTTTCTTTGTCACTGCATATTTGTGGTTCGTGATACAGGACCGTGAGCAGGCCATATTCACGGCGATTTGGGTTCCCTCCATTTTCTGCTTCGGAATCTATACCAAGCTGGCCGTATTGCTGGGGAGGCCGAAATGATGCCCTTCGATCTTTTTTATATTGGCGTTGTCGTGTTCATACTTGCGGTGATCGGCTTTGGTCTCACCCTAATTGAATTCCGTAATATGAAATGAAATCTGGTTGAGACTCACGGCATTACTTGAAGTTATTCCCTTGAGACATCAATGTTCGGCTCTGGTTGTAAACCTAAGATTCTTAGGTTTTTAAAGTGCTTCAATGAAGCCCCAGCAAATTCGCCGGGTAAACCTGTACTTATATGCAACTGACTGGACTTTTAGTTGGTGGAGGCGGGGGATTAGTACCCAGTGCTCGGCGGAGCCTCGCCCGTTCGTGAGGGAGAGAGCAAAATTGTTTGCTCTCTCTTTAACCTCACTCACCCCCCGTCCCGGGTGTTCAAATCTCAAATCCTGTAGTTAATAAAAAAGCCCCACTCTGACGAGTAGAGCTTTTTTATTAATTGGTGGAGGCGGGGGGATTTGAACCCCCGTCCGCCAGTCCTCTGCCTTTGGTTCTACATGTTTAGCTTCGTCGACTGAGTTAGCCTTTCACCGCCCGACGGGCAGGGTGTGCGAGGCGAGCCTGAGGAGTTTTAGCGATTGGATGCCAGGCACACCGGTTTCGCGATCCTGTTCTATATGACAATTGGTAAACACCGGTTTACAGGCATCCCGGGCCAATCGTTAGCGGCCCTTAGGCTGCTAAAGCGTATCTATCGTCGTTGGCAACTAGAAAGTTGCAGTAATTTTTTATACGAGAGTTACTACCCTCTCGACATGCCCCTCGGGTTTTGTAACCGGCGTCGAATCCAGAGCGCCCCCAAAAGAGTGTACATGGTAGCACACCGATCACACTCACTACCGCTGCGTGTATGTGTACACTTACTAAATTGAGGTGCTCAGTTGCATTTCAAGCGTTGCTGCGATCATTAATTTATGAAAACGTAATTGCAAACTGGGCAATTACAATTTTGACACTTTCTGCATTGTGCGTTGTCTGGTGATATTCCATTCTCGATCTTTCTCAACCGTGCGTTTGTCGTAGGTATGTTTACCTTTGGCGAGCGCGATCTGGCATTTCACTATATGTTCTTTCCAGTACATACGAGTGCATACACAGGTATAGCCTTTTTGCTGAATGCCACTGAAAATTCGTGCGAGCTCCTTTTGATTGAGCAGTAATTTGCGGGTGCGGGTGGGGTCGGCAATGTGATGGGTGCTGGCACTTGCCATTGGCACAATTTGCGCGCCGAGCAACCAGGCTTCACCGTGCATGATGATGACATGGCTGTCGACCAGCTGGATTTTGTTATTGCGCAGACTTTTGACTTCCCAGCCTTGCAGGACAAGGCCGGCTTCATATTTATCTTCGATAAAGTAGTCGTGACTTGCTTTCTTGTTGACGACTATCGTGGTGTCGTCATTTCTTTTGGTTTTTGGCATGTGCGCGATTATAGAGATGCAAGGCTGCTATGAATAGCAAACTTCTTTACACTTGCCCAATGACAATAATCTCCCAAACCGCACTGCTGCCTTATTCTGCCGAGGCTATGTTTGCCTTGGTCAATGACATTGCCGCTTACCCGCTGTTTATGCACGGCTGTGTAAGTGCGCAAATTATTTCTGCAGATGCGCAAGCGATTACCGCCAGGCTCGAATTGGGTAAGGCTGGTTTGTGTTATTCATTTACTACACGCAATGTCTTGAAAGCACCAACGGATATTCACATGACCTTGGTTGAAGGTCCTTTTAAAAATTTTTCGGCGCAATGGCGGTTTGTACAGCTGACCGATACTGACTGCAAAACCTGTCTAGATATGCAGTTTGAATTCAAGCTGGGCTTGCTGGATGTGGCGCTGCGCACTTTGTTTGAAGCCACCAGCAAGGATCTTGTTAATGCCGTGTGTAAACGGGCGGAGTATCTCTATGGAAAACACTGATGCTTCGGTAGAGCGGATAACAGTTGAGGTGGCATATGCCTTACCAGCGCATCAACGCATTATCACTTTGCAGGTAATCAAGGGCTGTACAGCTTTTGCAGCAGTAGTGCAGTCGGGAATTGTGCAAGAATTTCCAGAGATAAATCCCGAAACTGCTGCCATGGGAATTTTTTCGCGCCAGTTGGACGGAAAAACTTTGCCACTGCCAAAAGTGTATCAACTTAATTCCAAAGACAGGGTAGAGATTTATCGGCCTTTATTGCTCGATCCGATGCAGGCTCGGCTTCTGCGGGCAGCGCGGGCGAAACAAAAAGGATTGTTACAAGCACAAAGCGAGGATACCGAAGAATAAATGGCGAGAATGACAATTTGACAGCATGAGTGTCACAGCCATCCCTAGGCCATTGCCTGTTATTGCGCTGTGGGTGAAGTTACTTCTGGGGCAGTTACTGCGGGGGTATTACCTGATGCTTGGGCGGGAAACTGCAAGTTTTCAGGTGTCTGCTCAAAATCGCCAGTAAATTTCGTTAACGCGCCATCGGCAAAATACACAGTCAGAATTTCCTGCGCGCGTTCACCGCCGCCTGGTTGATAGCTGTACATGTAATCCCAGCGATCTTGGTCGAAAGTGTCGCGTAACAGTGGTGTGCCGAGAATAAAATTTACCTGACGTTTACTCAGGCCTGGCCGCAGTTGATCTACCATTTCTTGGGTAATGATATTGCCCTGGGGTACGTCGATACGGTACACACCAGGAAAGCTGAACGAAGACACACTGCCACACGCACATAATGTCAGCACAGTGCAGATCAAAATCAGAATTTTCAAGCGGATATACCTAAGCTTTTACATGCCCATCGAAGCGGGCATAATACCCGAACTGCGCGCGAACTGGCAGTCTGAAAAAACGTAACAAAGATTGCGCGGGCTTGGGGTTCTGCACCACACCCCGTGCTATCGCACATTGACCACAAACAGGGGTATACAATGAGCGGAGAAAACCAGGAATTACGCAAGGCCGGACTTAAAGTCACCCTGCCTCGCGTAAAAATCATGCAAATTTTAGAAAATGCTGTAGATCGTCACCTCAGCGCTGAAGATGTCTACAAATCCTTGCGTGATGCTGACGAAGATGTCGGGTTGGCAACGGTGTATCGCGTGTTAACCCAATTTGAAAGTGCCGGCCTAGTTATGCGTCACCATTTCGAAGGGGGGCATTCGGTATTTGAAATGAATTCCGAAACCCATCACGACCACATCGTGTGTACCAAATGCGGCATAGTGCAGGAATTTATCGATGAAATTATCGAACAACGTCAGTTGGCGGCAGCTAAAGCTCACGGATTTACAGTGAGTGACCATTCTTTGAATATCTACGGTTTGTGTCAGAACTGCCAAGTCTGATGAGAGAGTGTGCCGAATCCAGTTGGCACGCTGCCACTTACAAGTAGTTTTAATGTCCCAGTAATTCCCGCGCATGTGCCAACGAATTTTCGCTCAGGTCATCACCTCCTAACATACGGGCTACCTCTTTTATCCTTTCGGCCTGATTCAACAGGGCAAGGCTAGTAGTAGTGTTGTGCTTGCTGGATGTTTTACTGACCAACAAGTGATGCTGGGCATGCGCTGCCACCTGGCTTTGGTGCGTGACGCACAATACTTGGCCTTTGCTGCCTAGTTGTTGCAGCAGTTCTCCCACCACTTTGGCGGTTCCGCCGCCGATCCCTACATCTACTTCATCAAACACAATTGTGGGTATGGCAGATGTGAGGGCGGTCACTACCTGTATGGCGAGACTGATGCGCGAAAGTTCTCCACCGGAAGCTATTTTTACCAAGGCCTTGGCGCTTTGGCCGGGATTGGTGCTGATCATGAATTCGGCTGCATCATATCCATTGCTGCTGGGTGCTGCGGATTTGTCGGTATGCAGGTCCACAGAAAATCGAGCGCTAGCCATGCCTAGTTTGGTCAGTTGTGTATTAACTGCTTTTTCAAGCAGCAAGGCGGCTTTACTTCGTTTACGACTGAGTTCTGCGGCAAGTTGGTGATACATATCCAGTATGGCTTGTAACTGCACTTGTAATACGTCCGCTGAACTGTCGGCACTGCCGAAACCTTGTAAGCGTGTGCTTAATGCGCAGCCAAACGTGAACAACTCTGCTGCGGCGACCTTGTGTTTACGGGCCAAGCGATGAATTAACCCTAGTCGTTGATCCACTTCTTCGAGTCGGGTTGGATTAAGTTCGATGCGATCAGTGGCCCGACTGAGCGTGGCTCCTGCTTCCTCAATTTGGATAAGTGCCGTGTTGAGTAGCGTTGCCGCTTCTGTTAATTGGGGATTATTGAAAGGAACCGCCTCCAGCAAACCCGTCGCTCGGCGCAGCCCCTGTTCCAGATTAAAGTCTTCGTTGGCACTACAAATATCCTGTACCAGTTGCAGGGCAGTCAGAGCAGCATCGGCATGACTCAGTTGCTGGTGTTCAGCTTCCAGAACCTGTAATTCATTGGCTTGCAGATTAATCTCATCCAACTCCTGCACCTGAAACGTCAGCAGTTCCAGTTGCCCGCTGTTGGCGGAGGCAAAGCCACGCAAACGGCTGATTTCCTGATTGAGTTTGCGCGCACTTAACGCTTGCT